>Ga0105047_10006204_pt1 | contig 20317 bp, 18 predicted proteins | sample MAT04_FD_78384 | JGI IMG/M metagenome (GOLD analysis project Ga0105047, IMG submission 78384) | Freshwater microbial communities from Lake Fryxell liftoff mats and glacier meltwater in Antarctica - MAT-04 (megahit assembly) | ecosystem: Environmental > Aquatic > Freshwater > Ice > Liftoff...
AACGACCCGACCACATCGATCAGCACGTGCTCGGTGTTTCGCAACCGCAGATCGATCGAGCCATCCGCCCCGAGGGGCACCACGACCAGGTTGGCCCGAACGTCGTTACTGCCGTTGGTGTTCAGGTTCGAGGTCGTCGGAACCACACCACCGTGCGGGAGCGCGACGACGAAACCGCTGCCCGGGTCAGGCGACGCGATGCCGGTGACGATCAGCGCAACTGCGGTGGCGGTGGGCGGCAGGCCCCACAGGTTGGCGAGCGGCACGCTGACGACGTTGTCGATACCGTCAATCGTGCGTGTGTAGTTGTTCGAGTCACCATCGGACGGATCGCGTGTGTCGGCGACACGATGGGCGTCGACCGGCACGAGCCGGCCCGCCTTCGCCGAGCCGGCGGTGGTGACGTCGAAGTAGCCGAGTACGTCCACCACCACGTGCGTGCCGACGTTGACGAACAGCAGCACGTTGCCATCAGCGTCGATCGGCACGATGGACGAGTTGGCGGTGACCTGGCCCGCCTCGCCGTTGAGGTTGGATGACGGCGGTCGAGTCGTCCGCGGGCGCCAGGCGGCGAGGTAGCCGGCCGCGCCAGGGCGCACCATCGTCAGGTTCACCAACGCCGCCCGGTGGCCACCCTGGGTCGGGGTCACGTTGACCAATCGGCTGGTGCCGGCACGCAACGGGCCCGAGGCGGCACCGAGGCCGCGGCTGTCGAACACGCGCTGCGGCGAGACCGGTGCGTAGGCGAGGTTGCCGGGCGAGGCTGCCGGCGCCGTAGTGAAAACGATCTTGCGCACCTCATTGAAACTGGGCAGCACGTAGTACAGCGCCCAGCCCGACGGCTCCATCACGAACTCGATGTCGGAGATGGACTTGACGTTGAGAGCGAACGGGTTGCTGTACACGCTGGTGGGCATCACCGGTGGGACTGCCGGCCGCAGGAAGATGCGGCCGGGATCGCCGTCCGCGTAGAGGTAACCGCCGTCGTTCGCGGACGACCACGCGCCGTTGGGAATGAACGCGCCACCGGTGATGTACTCGCCACCGAAGTCGGTGTTGGCGTCGTTGTGCGAGTAGTCGGTCAGCGGCTGTGTGTAGCCGAGGCTGTCGGCCGGCGGCAAACACGGCGTCTGTGCAACTTGGGCACACAGGCCTTCCCGCGCCGGCCAGCCGTAGTTGGCGCCGAGGACACCAACGTTGACCTCCTCGCGAGCGTTCTGGCCGACGTCGTTGATGAAGAACTTCGTCGCGCCCGTGTTCGGGTCGAACGCGAAGCGCCATGGGTTGCGCAGGCCGTAGGCGAATATCTCGCGGCAGATCGTGGTGGGCGTGCTGGGCGAGTTGCCGCGCACACGGCAGTCGGCGGTGCCTGCCCCGCTGAACGGGTTGCCGGGTGCGGCCAACCCGCTGGCACGGTTGACGCGCAGGATCTTGCCGTTCAGCAGGCTGAGGTCCTGGGCGGCGTTGTTGCCCCCGTCACAACCGCTGTCATTGCGTGGATCGCACCCACCGTCGCCGATGGACACGTACAGGAAGCCGTCGTTGCCGATGGCCACATCGCCACCGTTGTGGTTGCCCGCCGGTGAGCCAATGTTGTCCAGCAGCACGACCTCGGTGTTTCGGGCGATGGTGCTCCCGACCATCGTGAACCGCGACACACGGTTCACGCAGCCGCCGGTGACCGTGCGGGTGTAGTAGAGGAACAGGTAGCCGTTGCTCGCGAAGTCCGGGTCCGGGGCAACGCCCAGCAGGCCGCGCTCGCTGTTCGAGCACATCACGTTCGGGCCGGTGGTCAGCGAGAGCGCGACCGTCGCCAGCAGTGCACCGTTCTGCACGACACGCACCTGGCCGGCCTTCTGCAGCACCAGCGCCCGGCCGTCGGGCAGGGCCGTCACCGCCACCGGTGTGGAGGTGCCATTCGTCACCAGGTTGTCGGTGAAACCCGACGGGACGGTTGCTACATCGGGCTGCGGCAGCCGCGCCGGCAGCGACCCCCCGGCGGGCGAACCGGCAGCTGCACCAACTGCGGGCAGCCCTGCGAGCAGGGAGGTACCGAGCAGAACGGTACTGAGCATGGCAGCGGCGAGCAGTGGCGAGCGACGCACGAACAACCTCCGGAGATCGACTACGCGCCCGCGTTGAGGCGCACGTTACTCATCGGCCGTATCCCGTTCGCATTGAGCGCCAACTCCGGCGACCCGCTTCGCGTGAGGCGGCACAGTAACGTTTCGTCCCCGATGGTTGTTCCCTACGACTCCGAGGCCGCCCCGGAGCGCGAGCCCGAGTCCCCGTGGGCACTCGACGCCGCCGGCCGGGTTACAGAGGCGTCAGCGCCTCCGCTTCGCCATCCCACCTTCCGGCCGTCGCCGGGCCAGCCGCAACCACAGCTCACGTCACGCGCACCGGGTCTGTCCGGCGTGATCGCGCTGCCGGGCATTGCACTGTGGCGTCGGCTGCCGATCGTGGGTGCACTGCTGATGATCGCTGGCGTGATGGCGCCGGCGTTCGTGCTGGTCATGGTGCTGCAGCACGCCGACGACCTGATCGGCCTGTTCACACGGCCCAACATCCTGCGTGGCGTCGCACTGGTGGCGATAGCGGCCATCACCAGCCGGCTGATCGCGGTCTGGCTCACCGCCGACTCCGTCCGCGACCGTCGCGCACAGCACAACATGCGTCTGTTCGGCTCGCTCGCTGTCGCCGCGCTGGCAGTGCCGGTGTCGCTGACACTGATACGCATCGAGCAGGCCAACAACGTGGTCGCCCAGGTCTTCCAGCAGTCGCCCGATGCCGGCGGCGTCACTGTGGCTGCGGCGATCGACCCGCTGGCAGACCAGTTCCACACCGTGCTCCTGATGGGAAGCGACGAGGGCGCAGACCGCCTTGGCCTGCGCACGGACACGATGATCATTGCCCTCGTCCACGAGGACACCGGCCGCACCGCGCTCGTGTCGGTGCCACGCAACCTCAAGCACCTGCAGTTCCCACCCGATTCGTTGCTCGCCGAGCGCTACCCCGACGGGTTCGAGGACGACGAGGACGGCCTGATCAACGCGCTCTACATCATCGTCGAGAACGACAGTGAACTGCGGGCCGAGTACGAGACCCCCAGCACCCCCGCAGGCGTCCACGCACTGATGCAGGGTCTCTCGTATTCGCTGGGCATCACCATCGACGACTTCGCGCTGATCAACTCGTGCGGGTTCGTGCAGGTGGTCGACGCGATCGGCGGCATCACCATCGATCTCGAGAGCGAGCTACCGATGCCGGGCAAGCTGCGCTGCTCGAACTACCACCTCGAGCCAACCATCGGCCCCGGTCTCACCTACATGGACGGCACCAAGGCGCTGGGCTACGTGCGGTCGCGGTTGGGCGACAGCGACTACCAGCGCATGGGGCGCCAGCGCCTCCTGCTGCAGTCGATCGTCGACGAGATCGGCATCGACGACCTGCTACTGCATTTCGACGACCTGGCAGGCGCCCTGGCGGACAACGTGGAGACGTCGATGACCCTCACCGAGGCACGCACGCTGTTGGCCGTCCTGCAGAACACCGAGCAGCAGTTCACGTCCGTCGGTCTCACTCCTCCGCTGGTCGAGCCCGGCAAACCGGACTACGACGAGGTCAAGGCGCTGCTGCAGCAGATCCGCCAGTCACTCGCCAACGGCACCGAACTGGACCTGCCGACCGCCGACACCGTCGGCTGAGGCCCTTCACCCAGCCTTCTGCGCTCGCTGTCCCAGCGCGCCGTGCTCGCTCTTCGTAGCGAGACAACGACTGCTGGTGACCTAATCCCCTGATGCCAGCACCGTCGGGCAGCCGAAGATTGGCGCTGACGCGGGCGCACGATGCGTCAGAGCGGACTGCACGGGACGAGACGGGACCATGGAAGCCAGTACAGGATCACGAGACATCGTGCGTCGTGCCGGCGCTGCGCGAGTCACCACCGACGACTCCGCCGAGCGGCGCGAACACTGGCGGGCCGAACACCTCGCGATTCCTGGCACCGGCCACATCCACTTCACCGCACTGCCCTCCGAGGACGACCTGACCAGCCAATTGGCCCGTCGCGTCGCCGGCGACCCCGCCGATGCCCGCCTCCACGTCGCCCGTGTGAACCGCCACGTGCTGCACGACGAACCCGAACTTGCGCACGCCGCGATCGTCGACGTGTTCTACGCGTTCGGCCCGGAGGCGGTCGGCTTGCGGACACGCCTGCTCAATGGTGTCCGCCGCCAGATCGGCAGCACCAACGCTGCCCGCCTGGATGCTGCGCTGGCCACCGGGCTGCGACCGGCCAGCAACGCGTGGTGCCCCGGCTCGATGCTGAGCCGTGGCGTCACCGGCGAGACCGACATCGTGCGCGTGCGCGCGCTGGGAGGACCCCGATGAGCGACAACACAAAGTGGTTGGCGGCGCAGGCGCTCGCTACGCCCGCAGCCGAGACCGGAGAGTTCGAGCTGGCCGGCACCGGCCTGTACCTTCAGCCCACGCCGGCGGGCGCCTACTACGCGGTCGGCAGCCCGGAACTGACCCCCGAACGGCACCTGCTACTGGCGTTGATGAGCATGCCGGTGTCGCGCCGGGCAACTGCCGGCGATCTCGTCAGGTGGACCGGGTCGGACGGCGAACAGGCTGCGTACGCCGCGGTGTACCGGGCCCAGGAGCACGGCTGGATCGAGGGTTTCCGCCACCCGCAAGGCCCGCCGACGGGTCCGCTGGCACCAGTCGCAGCCGCTGCGCTGCTGCTGCTCTCCAGCACCGGCCACGGCCTGCTGGCCGACGCACAGGGCTTCTGCATCGCCAGCGAGGGCTTCGACGCGGCGGCGAGCGACTTCCTCGCCGCGGTCAGTGCAGACATCGCCTCCATGCACGAACGCCACTCCGCCTATCTCGCCGATGCTTCCGGCACAGCCACCGGCGCATGGGCGCTGGTTGACATGGCCGGCAACAGCCGGGTCGGCTTCTGGCCACTCTTCGTCGGCGACCACCGCTTCGTGCTCGCCCTCGGCGGCCTGCCCGCGCTGAACCACCCAGTGTTGGTGGAACTCGTGTGGTCGCTCACCGTCCGGTACGGCGGCTCGACGTGACCCGCTCCACCGACCTCGAAAGGAACCTCCGATGAGAGAAGACTCACTCACCAACATCCTCTCCCAGCTCAACTCCACCTCTGCCGACATCCAAGCCTCGGCCGTGATCTCGATCGACGGCCTGATGATGGCCGCGCTGCTTCCGGCCGGCCTCGACCAGGACCGCATGGGTGCGATGAGCGCCGCGCTGCTGTCGTTGGGCGCCCGTGTGGCCCGCGAACTTGACCGCGGCACGCTCGAGCAGGTGCTGGTCAAGGGCGACAACGGCTACGTGCTGATGCTGCAGGCCGGCAACGACGCCGTTCTCACCGTCTTGGCCTCCACGCAAGCGAAGCTCGGCCTGATCTTCCTCGATGCCAAGCGCGCTGCCGCCGCGATGGCGCAGGTGCTGTGACATGGCCCGCGAACTGAACCTGCCCGAGATGGTGGACGGCATCCTGCAGGCGCTGGTGCCACAGGCGCTGCCCGGGGCTGAGGACCACGAGGCGCTCGAACGCAACCGCGCATGGCTGTTGGGTATCGAGGACGAACTGGTCGCGCTGTTCTACGACACGTTGTTCGCCTACCCCACCACGGCCTCCGTGTTCAGCGAAGGCGAGCGTCACGCCCGCGAGCAGACCCTGCGCGACTGGTGGCAGCGAACCGTCGGCGCACCGATCGACATGGAATACTTCCGCTGGATGGCCTTCGTCGGCATCGTGCACATCAAGCGCGGCGTGACCAACCCGATGATGCTGTCAATGCTGCAGGTGGTCACCGAGCACGTCGTACTGCGGGCCCGCGCCGCGTTGGGCGACGACGAAGCCGTGCTGCTGCAACGTGCGTTCTCCCGCATCGCGACCACCGTCGGCGCGATCATCTCCGAGGCGTACACCACCGGCTTCGTCGGTGCGCTCGAGGATCTCGCCGGCCTCGATCCGAAGCTGACCGCCCGCATGCTGGCCTTGGAGATGAAGCGCATCGAGGCCGAGGGTCGGGCGCAACTCGGGGCCTGACCGGTCGGTCCACGCGTGTCGGTCAGTCGGGAACTACCGGTTGTCTGCAACGGATCTCGCTCGTCCTCGCGTTCTTCGCCATTCGCGCCGGATCGGACACTTGCGGATTCGAAGCCGCCGTTCGCAACGTCATCGACAACCTGCCCTCGTTCGTCGACCCCCTGTTCCGCATCGCTCACGACGCGCTGCTGGTGTGGTCGGCGATCATCGTGCTCATCGCACTCGCGCAGTGCTAGCGCTCACCGCCGGCTTCATCGCCATCGGGGTTCCCGACGCCACCGCATTCGCCGTCGCGCTGACCTGCCGCATGGTCACTTACTACTCGCCACCGCTTCCCGGATGGTTCGCGCTGCGCTGGATGCAACGGCGGCAGTTCCTCTGGATGAGCAGCTCCACGGTGATCGCGCACAGGGCACGACCAGCACCGGGCACCCAACGCTGCTGCGGTTCACCTCCTTCAGAATTCCCCCATCGTGCGCCAGGAACCGGCAATGGACTTCGCGACGAGCCGACGCTCCACGAGCCTCGATTCTCAGAGAGGTGACCTGAGCACCAGATGGCAGAGCGGCGGCCGCGACCGCTCACCTGCGGGCCGGGATCCAGCAGCGAACGTCCGAGCGGTACTCCTCGTAATCGGGACCGAGGCGGTTGGCAAGATCTCGTTCTTCGTCCGGACGGACGAAAGTGTTCCAGATCAGCGCGCCGGCCACGGAGGACGCGATCACCATCCACGAGCCGAGCAGCAGCCCGACGCCGATGGTCTGCATCGCGCCAGCCACCGCCATCGGGTTGCGTACACGGCGGTATGGGCCGACCACGACCAGTTTGCGAGCCGTGGCCGCGGGCAACGGCGTTCCTTCGCCGTGGATCGCCATCGACCAGCAGGCCCAGAGACCCAGCGCGCTGAAGGCTACGAACACCACGACACCAAGGCGAACCCAGCCTGACCCGTCGAGCAACGCCCATCGCAACCGCAGCCGCTGCTCGGCCCACGACAGGACGAGCGGCAGCGCGATCAGGAACGTCGACCAGAAGAGCACCAATTGCGTGAGGCTTCGACGGAGATGCGCGCTCGGCGCATGCGCCTCCGACACGTGGAAAGCGAACGGGCCGACGAAGAACCACTCCACCGGAAGACGGCCGAACCACAACATCAGCGTGGCGGCCAGCGTTCCCACCGTTGCGAGGACCATCGCCACGGCACCCCAACCGGCCTCGCGCTCGAGTAGAGCATAAGCAACCAGAGCCCCCGTCACCATCGTCGTCCAGGTGGCGCAGGCCGCCGCCCACCACCGACTGGCGAAAGCCGCTGCAACGGCAGATGCTCCGGCGAACAGCACGAGATCCGGGACGACGAGCAGGGTCGGGTTCCAACCGCCGAGCGTCCAACGGCGGACACTGTCCGAGGCGAACACGGCAACCCACCACAGCGTGCCCGCAACAGCCTGCACTCCTAGGTAGATGCGGGCCCGCGGAATCGGCGGAGCGGCTCCCAGAGATCCACGCGCCGACACCATGGGAGCATCGTGCCACGGCGAAGCAGACACCGCCGCGTCAGCAGACGGAGTCGCCGGGCAGCACACCTGTGACGGCGAGTTGGTAGACGACGTCGCCTTCATGGAAGAACGTGAGCTGATTCGCGTCGGTGAACAGCGCGCCGACCGCTGCGGCGTCGACGGTCGCACACTTTGCGGCGTCGGCCAGCGCGACGCCCGTCGCGGTCGGCCAGTCGACGATCGTCGGCGACGGTTCCGTCCACTGCGCGGGATCGACCGGCATGGCCTGGAAGCGGTACTGCGTGGGCACCCAACCCTGGTCCTCACCGACGTTGTCAGCGCCGGCCACCGACGCGATGTCGCCGGTGACAGCCGCCACGAACTCGGCCAGGCTGTCGCGTGCCGCCGTACTGCCGCTGCCGTCGGAGAACTCGAACCCCAGCGCGTACGCACGGTGCTCGTACGGGGTGCCATCGACCACGACGGTGACCACCGTGTCCGGGGCATCGGCCACCTGCATGCCGGGTTTCTGCGCATAGTCGGGCGCGGGGCCGAGAAGACCGTAGCTGTCGGCCAACTCGACCACCTTGCCGATCCCTTCCTGCGTGATGCTGCGCACGGACAACGGCATCACCAGAGGGCCGGGATAGATCATCGTGATCGCAGCAGGGGTGAATACGCGGCCGTCGCCGCTGATCAGCACCTGCGGGAGCCCGACGAAGTCGGTCCCCGGCGCCACGAAACCACCCTCCGTCCGCACACGCAGCACGACCACGTCGGGCACATTGGGTACCCCGGTGGTCGAGTCGTTGCTGGACACCTGTGTGTCGTCGCCACAGGCGGCGAGCAAGGCGGCGAGTGCGGGGGTGCTGGCGAGAGCGGCGAGGAAGGTACGGCGGTTCATGCCCGTTTCGACGTGCGCGGCACCGCGACGGTTCCCACGACCAACCAGCACCGCGCGCTTCATACGCCACCACTACCCCGCGTTTACGTAAAGGCTGTCGGACCGTGACCGGGCACCGGATCTCCCAGCCGTTGACACAAAGTCTCAGACCCAGCTCTGTGTCAAAAAATTCAACCCGACAGTCCAAGTCAGCCCCCGACAGCCTTTACGTAAAGCAAGGTGCGGATCGGGCCGGCGGATCGGGCCGGCGGGCTGGACCGGCGGGCTGGGGCGGGCTGGGGCGGGCTGGTGGGGGTGAACATTCTGTGCAACGGAGTCGGCGGCGGCTTCACACAGCGTTCACACTCGGGCAACGGGGCCGAAATCGCTCATTGGCAGCATGGCTCCGCCCCTTCCCCCATTTCTCGCAAAGGAACACCGTGGCCTACCAAGCTGAATACATCTGGATCGACGGCACCGAGCCGACGCCCCTGCTCCGCTCGAAGACGAAGGTTCTCGCCGACGGCAAGACCCCGCCGATCTGGGGTTTCGATGGTTCCTCCACCAACCAGGCAACCGGCGAGCACAGTGACTGCATGCTGACCCCTGTGTTCACCTGCCCGGACCCGATCCGTGGCGGCGACAACATCCTGGTGCTGTGCGAAGTGGACAACGCCAAGGACGGCAAGCCGCACCTCACCAACACCCGTGCGGCCTGCGCCAAGAGCGCCAAGAAGTACGCCAAGCACGAGATGATCTTCGGCATCGAGCAGGAGTACACGTTCCTCAAGCTCGACGGCACGCCCCTCGGCTTCCCCGCCGGTGGCTTCCCCGCTCCGCAGGGCAAGTACTACTGCGGCGTCGGCGCCGGCCGCGTGGTCGCCCGCGAGATCATCGAAGAACACACCCTGGCATGCATCGATGCCGGCCTGATGATCGAAGGCACCAACGCCGAGGTCATGCCCGGCCAGTGGGAGTTCCAGATCGGCGCAGCCGACGCAATCACCGTCAGCGACCACCTCACCATTGCCCGCTGGTTGTTGCACCGCATCGCCGAGGACTTCGACGTGGTCGTGTCGTTCGACGCCAAGCCGATGAAGGGCGACTGGAACGGCGCCGGTGCGCACACCAACTTCTCCACGAAGGCAATGCGCGAAGACACCGACATGAAGGCCATCGAGGCCGCCTGCAAGGCGATCGGCAAGAAGATCGACCTGCACGTCAAGAACTACGGCCACGACATCGAGAGCCGCCTGACCGGCGCCCACGAGACCGCCCCGTACAACAAGTTCAGCTACGGCGTGTCCAACCGCGGCGCCAGCATCCGCATCCCGTGGCAGGTCGAGGCCGCTGGCCAGGGCTACGCCGAGGACCGTCGCCCGAACGCCAACTGCGACCCGTACACCGTGACCCGTCTGATCGTGGAAACGGTCTGCAGCGCGGTCAGCTGATCAACCTGTGAGCGGTAAAGGGGGCGGTGCACTCCGGTGCGCCGCCCCCTTTCCACGCCTCACCCCCGTTTACGTAAAGGCTGTCGGGCTCTGGGCACGGGCTTCGACGCCGAAGATTTGACACAAACCGAAGCCGAACCGCCGAAGCCGAACCGCCGGGACCGGTTCACACTGCGTTTACGCAGCTGCTGACCGGCTCGCGTGCCCGCCGTGGCACACTTTCACCGTCCCTTGAGCCCCTGAGGGAGTTCGTCATGCTCGACCAACAACGTGACTACGTGCTGCGCACCGTGGAAGAACGCGGTGTACGCCTCATCCGCCTCTGGTTCACCGACGTGCTCGGCAACCTGAAGAGCTTCGCGATCAGTCCTGCAGAGCTCGAGAACGCGCTCGAGGACGGCATGACATTCGACGGTTCGGCCATCGATGGTTTCAGCCGTGTGCAGGAAGCCGACGTACTGGCCATCCCGGACCCCAACACCTTCGAGGTGCTGCCCTGGGGCGACCCGAAGTCGGTGGAAGCACGGGTGTTCTGCGACATCCACAACCTCGACGGCTCCCCGTTCGAGGGCGACCCCCGCCAAGTGCTGCGCCGCAACCTGCGCGCCGCGCACGAGCAGGGCTTCACGTTCTACGTCGCGCCTGACATCGAGTTCTTCTACTTCGCACCGCCGGAGAAGGGTCTGGCCCCCACCCCACTCGACGAAGGCGGCTTCTTCGACCTCACCACCACCGACGTGTCCGGCACGTTGCGCAAGGAGACCATCCGCACGCTGGAAACGATGAGCATCCCCGTGGAGTACAGCTTCCACGAGGACGCCCCCAGCCAGCACGAGATCGACCTGCGCCACACCGACGCGCTCAACATGGCCGACAGCCTGATGACGTTCCGCCTGGTGGTGAAGGAGGTCGCCGCCAAGCAGGGCGTGCACGCCACGTTCATGCCCAAGCCGCTGGAAGGCGTGCAGGGCAGCGGCATGCACATGCACTTCAGCCTGTTCGATGGCGAGAACAACGCGTTCTACGCCGAGGACGACCCGTACAACCTGTCGCCGGTGGCCAAGCAGTTCATGGCCGGCCTGCTGCGGCACGCCGCCGAGATCACCGCCATCACCAACCAAACGGTCAACAGCTACAAGCGGCTGGTGCCCGGCTTCGAAGCACCCGTGCACATCAGCTGGGCCCGCAACAATCGCAGCGGCCTGATCCGCGTGCCGGTGCCCAAGCGTGGCAACCCCAGCGCCACCCGTATCGAGTACCGCAGCCCCGACCCGGCCTGCAACCCGTACCTCGCGTTCAGCGTCATCCTGGCCGCCGGCCTGAAGGGCATCGCCGAGGGATACGAGCTGGCACCGGAAGCAGCCGCCAACCTGTTCGAACTCGACGATTCCGCGCTCGCCGCGCTGAACATCGAGACGCTGCCGCAGTCGCTCAGCGATTCGCTGAAGGTGATGGAACAATCGACGCTGGTGCGTGAAGCGCTCGGTGAGCACATCTTCGAATGGTTCCTCCGCAACAAGCGCAGCGAGTGGCGGTCGTACAAGACGCACGTCAGCCAGTTCGAGTTCGATCGGTACCTGAGGGCCCTGTGATGGAGCTCGTGGCTGTGTTTCCAGAGCCACCACCGCCCGACCTTGCGCGCACGTTAGACCTCGCCGGGTATCGGTGGAAGGCTGTTTCCTCCGCCGACGACGCTGCCCGCAACGAGCCGCCCACGGGCTGGGCCGGCGCCGTCATCGCCTGCGACGCGGACCCTGAGGGCGCCTGGGCATTGTGTCGGGCGCTGCGCAAGCGCGACACGCCGGTGAGCCCGGTGATGGTGCTGGTCGGGGGTGGCCAACTGGCCGATCTGCAGCTGCGTGACGAGCTGTTCGACGACTTCTGCCTCACTCCCTTCCACCCGGTCGAGGTCGAGGCCCGCTTGCGCCACATGTTCTTCCGCGGCGGCAACGAAGCGCGGCCCGAGATGGTGGAGTACAGCGGCCTGGCGCTGAACCTGGAGACCTACCAGGCCACTATCGAGGGACACCCGCTCGACCTCACGTACATGGAGTACGAGCTGCTCAAGTTCCTCGCGCAGAACCCGGGCAAGGTGTTCACCCGCGAAATCCTGCTCAGCCGGGTGTGGGGCTACGAGTACTACGGCGGTGCACGCACCGTCGACGTGCACATCCGCCGCTTGCGCGCCAAGCTCGGCGAGGAGCACGCCAACCTCATCCAGACCGTGCGCAGCGTCGGCTACCGCTTCGGCCAGAGCCGCTGGGGCACCTGACCACCTTTTGCCCGGCGGTTACAGCTGCTGCAGCGCTTGCAACACGAGCAGGCTGAGCACGAATTGGCCGTTCACGTTGGGGTGCAGGTTGTCGCTGCGCAGCACTGTCTGGCCCGGGGCGGATGCAACGGCGAACCAGTCGGCCACTACCGCGTTGCCCCGCGCCTTCATCCGTTCCGCGAGCACGCTGTTGAAAAGCATGGTGTCGTCGAGGTACTGCGAACGGTACGTGTTCACCCACACCAGCGGTTTGGTGGTGGGCAGCATGATGGTGACCTTGTCGATCAGTGCGCCGTATTCCTCGGCGCCGTTGTAGCTGCCGATGTCGTTGGTGCCCAGCTCGACCACCCACACGGACGGATCGACGCCCTCGACCAACAACGCGTACATGGTGATAATGCCGCTCGCCGGGCCGCTGCCCTTGCCGTTGCCGACCTCGATGCGCCGGCTGGCCTCACCCTCGATACGCACATCGTCGACACCCGCATCGGTGAGCGCGGTGGTGAGCATGGCCTGACTGCCCTCGGTGATGGAATCGCCGACCATCACCACCGACGTGATGGCCGTGGGTGACGAGCCGAACGTGCTGACCGGTTCGCGACCGGACATGCCATCAGCCTGCGACGTGGTGGACGACGTGCAGCCGGCTACCAGGACCAGGCACGCGGCGAGGAGGGTGCGGCGGTCGATGAGGCTCACACCGGCCATCGTAGGGTGGCGCAGCCGAGCAGTCCCGGCAGCCCGTCAGTCGCCGGTAGGTGCCGGGGCATCCGCTTCGGAGGCGCCCGCAACGGGCGCTGCGGGAGTGTCGGAGGCCGGCTGGGCAGCGGGCTGACCCAGCGCCTCTTCCAGGCGCCGTAGCGAGTACTCGGGCAGCGTGGTGTGCACCAACCGGGCGAACGGGAAGCGCTGCAGCTCGGTGGCCAGCGCGCCGACATCCAGATTCTCCAACAACAGCACGACCGTGGTGGTGCTTGGCTGCACACTTTCGCGGAACCACTGCACCCATTCGTCGGGCACGCCGATATCGATGATCTTCGCCGCCCCGGCGCCGATTCCGGCGCCGACCGCGCCGCCGACCAGCCAACCGACGGGGCCGCCGAACATGAGACCGAGCAGCCCGCTCCACACCGCACCAGACAGTGCAGACCGGCCCGGCTGCGGGTCGATGGTTTCACGGACCGCGGAACTGCCGTCGGCGCTCTTGGTGACGATGACCGCGTCGCGCAGCTTGAGCGAGCCTTTGACCGCGAGGCCGGTGGCAGCGGTGAGGAACTCCTGGGCGCGCAGTGCGTCGGGCAGCGACACACCCACCAGGTACTGGTTGGTCTGGCCGGAAACGTCGTTCATGGGCAGCACCGTACCCAACTCATCCGGCTCCTTCCGCTCAGCCACACAATTTCAGGTGAGTGCGGAGATGGCGGTGAGAACGCCGAAGGCGATGAACACGCAGCCGGCGATGCGCTGCACCAGCTGGAGTGGCACGTGCTGGACAATCCACTTGCCGGCGGTGACCGCCAGCGCGGCCACTGTTGCCAGCGCGCACCACGCGCCCAACGCCACCGCTATCGGCGCGGCGTAGCGGGTGGCGATACCGGCCGTCGCCAGTTGGGTGAGGTCGCCGAACTCGGCCAGCCCGACGACAGAAGCGGAGGTGAGCGCAACGCGCCGGAACGAGATGTCGTTGGGCAGCACGTCGCCATCGTCGTCATCATCGGCCTCGCCGCGCAGCAGCATCGCGCCGCCGATCAGGAACAGTGCGGCGACGGCCAGCTTGACGGGTGTGTCGGGTAACCGACGCAACAGCGAACCGATGCTGACGGCGAGCACCACGTGCAGCACGAACGCCGACGACACCCCCACCCACACCGCGAGCGGGCGGCGGTATCTGGTGGTGAGGACCAACGACGCGACCATCGTCTTGTCGGGCAGCTCGGCGAGGAAGACGGTGCCGAAGGCGACGAAGAAGGCTTCGATCATGCGTCGAACTGCTGGATGCGCGCTGCGTGGCGGGCATGGCTGTGCAGCATTTGCGGTAGGTCAGGGTGAAGGACCTCGCCCTCACGGACCACGAACCGACCATTGACGACGGTGTGCCAGGCGCTCACGGGACCGCACCGTAGCCACGCCTCGATGGGGTCGGCCAATGCACCAGCGAAGGCAGGGCCGGTGAGCTTGAAGATTGCAAGGTCGGCAACGGCACCGGGCGCGATGACGCCGATCTCGCCCTCGCGACCCAAGCAGCCGGCACCGCCGTGCGTGGCCATCTCCAGCGCCATGCGAGCTGTGCCGGCGTGCGCACCGTCGCGCAGCTTGGCGAGCAGCATCGCCTGGCGCGATTCCATCCACATCGAGGCACTGTCCGCGGAGGACGAGCCGTCCACGCCGATACCGACCTTCACGCCGGCGGCGCGCATCGGCACGATCGGCGAGATGCCCGAGGCGAGGATCAGGTTGCTACTGGGGCAGTGGGCGACACCGATGCCGGCTGCGCCGAGCCGGTGGATCTCGTCATGATTGGGCATCACGCAATGCGCCACCCAGGTGCGACTGGTGCACCAGCCGGTGCGCTCGAGGTACTCCATCGGTCGGCAACCGAACGTGGCCAGCGAGAACGAATCGTCCTCCGCGTTCTCGGCGAAGTGCGTGTGCAACCGCACGTCGAGTCGCTCGGCCAGCTCGGCGCTGCGCACCATCAGCTCCTCGGTGACGCTGAACGGGCTGCACGGAGCGAGCGCGATGCGCACCATCGCACCGTGACTGCGGTCGTGGTGCTGGTGCACAGCCGCCTCGCTGGCGGCAAGGATCTCGTCGTCGTCGGCCACCACATCGTCGGGGGGCAGCCCGCCGTCTTTCTGGCTGAGGCTCATCGAGCCCCGCGTCGGGTGGAACCGCATGCCCAACTCACGGGCGGCCGCGATCTCCGCGCTCAACAGGTCGCCAGCGCCACGCGGGTGCAGGTACAGGTGATCGGTGCTCGTCGTGCAGCCGCTGAGCGCCAGCTCGGCCAGCCCGACGAACGCGCTGGCGTACACGGCCTCCTCGTCGATCGAGCGCCACAACGGGTACAGCGACTGCAACCAACCGAAGAGCGGTTTATCGGTCATCGGCGGGTAGGCCCGCGTCAGGTTCTGGAAGATGTGGTGGTGGGTGTTGACCAGGCCAGGGGTAACCAGGCAGTCGGCCGCATCAATGATGCGCGTTGCCACCGGCACCGGGTCGGTGGAGGCACCCACTGCCTCGATCAGGTTGCCCGTGATGGCTACCCAACCGCCGGGCAGCTCGCGCCGTTGGTCATCGACGGTGGCCACCAGTCGGGCGTTACGGATCAGCAGGTCGGCCATGATGTCATCCGTTCAGACGAGGGAATCGAAGATCAGTTGCACGTCTTCGATGGTGGTGCGCGGGTTGACGATGCAGATACGCAGCACCGTCTCGCCGGCCCAGGTGGTGGGCACCACGAAGGCCAGGCCAGCCGCGAGCATGCCATCGCTCCAGGCCTGGTACTGCGCCGGGAGCCAGCCCTTTCGGCGGAACAGCACCACGCTGAGCTCGGGCTCCATCAGCAGTTCGAGATGCTCGGCTGCGTCGATGACGCGGGCAGCCGCACGAGTGACAGTGAGCGAGGCTTCCACCGCGTCGCGGTACGCAAGAGTGCCGTAGGTGGCCAGGCTGAACCAGAAGGGCAGCCCGCGAGCCCGACGCGAGAGGTGGTGCGCGAAGTCGCTGGGGTTCCATTCCTCGTCGTCGCCGTCATCGGCGTGCAGGACATCGAGGTACTCGGCGTGCTGGGTGTGCGCGGCGCGGGCGACCTGTGGATCCGCGTAGAGCAGCGCGCAGCAGTCGAACGGAGCGAACAGCCACTTGTGCGGGTCGACGATGAAGCTGTCGGCCCGCTCGATGCCGTGATAGCGGGCACGCACGCTGGGTGCGGCGAGGCCTGCACCGCCGTACGCGCCATCGACGTGGAACCACACGCCCAGTTCGGCTGCGACATCGGCGGCAGCAGTGAGGTCGTCGATGACACCCGCGTTGGTGGTGCCACAGGTGGCCACGATTGCGAACACGCGCTCGCGATCCTGCGGCTCCAGCGAGGCCACCGCTTCGAGCAGGTTCTCGACGTGCAGCCGGCCTTCGCTGTCGGAGGTGACGGAGACCTCGTCGGTGTCCATCGCCCGGCACGCCTGGGCGATGGAGCTGTGCGCGCCCTTGGACGAGATGATCAGGCCACGCGTGCGGTCGAAGCGGCCACCAGCGCGTTGCCGCCAGCGGTGACGAGCAGCGATGAGCGCGCTCATGTTGCCGGCGGTGCCACCGCTGACGAACACTCCTCCCGCCTGCGCGGGCATTCCGGCCAGGTCGGCGATGTAGCGCAGCGCCTGGTTCTCGGCGTAGACCGCACCTCCGCCCTCCATCCATGAGCCGCCGTAGATGCTGGACGCGCCAACCACCAGGTCGAACAGGATCGAGGCCTCGGTGGGCGCCGCGGGCACGAACGACAAGAACCGAGGGTGGTCGACCGAGATGCAGGCGGGGGCGAGCACGTCGCCGAACAACTCGAGCGCCGCCAGGCCACCGAGGCCGTCCTCGGTGATGGTCTGCCCGGCCAACTCCTGCAGTTCGGCCAACGTGCGGGGGCCATCCAAAGGGGGTTCCATGCTCACCCGGTCGACGGCGTAGTCGACGATTGCCTGTGTGAGCACCTCGGTGGAGGAGTCGTGGTGATGCATGACGGCCAGTCTGCCAGGCGCGCAACAGGGCCGGGCGTGGCTCGCGCCCGCCCGACCCCATCAGCCCCGCTACTTCGCAGCGATCAGGCCCAGACCGCCGTGATGGTGCCGGTGACGGTGAGATGCACCGACGACTGGTACGGGGACAGCTGGAACACGATGGTCTCGCTCTCGCGCCAGCTGTAGCCGATCTTGTAGTGGCTGGGACCCGCGTCGTACTGGTCGACCATGCCCGCCCAGGTGCCGCAATCGTTTTCCTTGCCGATGGCCACGCCGTCCCAGCTGCCTCCGGCGAGCAGTTCGTGGTTGCAGGTGTCCCAGCTCTGGATGTCGTTCTCGAACAACTGCACACCGAATGGCACATCCGTGTGCAGCACATCCGGGATGACCACCCGCAGCGGCTTGCCGTCGATCTTGATGGCGTACGTGCTGTCGCTCTTGATGTCCTTGCTGACCGTGCCGACCGGCTTGCCGTTCACCCGGAACCAGAACGTGAAATCTCCGGCACCCTTCGCGCCCGGGTCCGAGTCGTCGGTGACATGCACGGTGTCGAACGTGATGGTCAGGGTGCGCCGCAGCGTGGTGAAGCTGCCGACGGCCTGCACCGGCACCTCGTTGGCGGCGGTCGGCACCGTGATGATGTAGTAGTAGGTGGTGCCGGGCAGCAGGACGTAGTTGTTGTAGGTACTGGCCACGCCAGGCTTGGTGGTGTCCAGCACCTCCGGGCCGATGATGCCGTCCATGTATGGCTCGGTCCACACGCCGTGTGCGAGCTTCGGCTGATGATCCGACACTCGCAGCGTCACGTACTCGGCGTTGGTCGTGTAGCGGAACTTGGCCCAGGTGCCATGCGCCGTGGCACTGACGCCGGTGAGGGTGAAGCCGCTCGGCGAGAGGGCCGCCAACTGGTCCGGGCCTGACGGCTGTGCCTTCGACGGCGGGGCCGGGGCGAGCACGTTCGGGCCTGCGTCGGTGTCGGCATCGATCGGGGCGATCGACAGCGGCTTGGTCGGCGGCTGCGACGGCGGGCGGCCGCTACGGCCCTCGGCACCGGCGAGCGTGACCGTGCCGCCGAACGCGATCAGGCCGGCGAGGCCGAGGGCGACAATGCGGCGGGCGAGATGGCGATTGCTGGGACCTTGCTGGCGGAGCGTTGCAGTGTTGGTTCGTTCGTGAGTCATGCTCACCAAGAGCACCATGGCTGGGGCATCTTGCAGTTTTTCCGCGGCAACTGCCATCGCACTCGCAACGTCAACGGCAGGCGTGGACCGGTGCCCGAAAACAAGGTGACCCCGGCGCCGTTACAAAGGGCCCGAGGTCGTGGCCGCAACCTGTGGAGACTGCGGCGCCCTCAGGCTATCCGTGGTCGACGCCTCAGCGGCCGCCCGGAACCGCCAACGCGCGGCGGGACCTCCGACCCTTCCCTGACCGGCGTCACCGGTAACACCATGACCTCAGCGAGGAGGTACGCAATGGCAGCCTCGAAGTGGATGCACGGTGTGGTGGTGGTGGCGTTCGGCGCGGGTGCTGGCGCGATGGTCGGCAGCCAGCAGGATCCGGGCATGTCGACCCCCGCCGTGGTCGCCCGCGTCGAGGGCAACTGGGAACTCGGCCCGTACGTCACCGATGTGTCGACAACGGTGAACTCGGCAGGTGGCGAGGTGGTCGTTGCCTCCGGCGAATTGACCGGGATGCGGCTGGACTTCCCCGAGGGCGCTGCTGCCGATGGTACGGAAGTCACCATCGAGCACGCACAGATCCTGGGCCAGACCTGGGGTCCGATCATCGACCCCGCCACGCCCGCCATCCGGGTCACGGTCGGCGACGGCAGCTACCTCGAGGACGCGGTCACCGTGTCCGTACCCGTGACGCTCACGGTCGGGCAGATGGCCATAGGTTTGTAAGTCAACCTCGGCGGCACGTTGGAGGGACTGCCGTCCGGTGGTGTGATCGATGGGCTGCTCCACTTGGCTGCCCGCCACATGGACGACTGGTTCGTGTCGAAGTTCATTCCAGACGACCTGCCACAGAACATCGACACCGGGTTCCGCGTGGGGAGGGACAACTGGCAGTTCATCAACTACGGCAGTTACGTCACACCTGGCGGGCAGTGTGTCGGCATGAGCTTGACGGCGATGTGGTACTACACCGAGCAGTCGGCCCGCACCAGAAGCGCCTATTTGAACGGCCAGTTCGACTACCCGCACGGAGCGGCCACGCCCGGTTACCAGTGGGACGATGCACATGCGTACCGATGGGCCGCAGCAGCCCAGGTCGGGATGGGCCAGTACATCTCACCAAAGCCGTTCCGATGGTTGCGCGATCAAGGTCTCGACCGGTGGCAGTTCCAGGTCTTTCGCTACGCGATGCTCGTCACGGGTGAGCCGCAGTTGGTGACACTCTCTTCAAACGGTGGTGGTGCCCATGCCATCATCGCGTTCCGCGCCGACGTCGGCGCGATCACCTTGCCCGACGGCCAGCAGCACCCTGGCGGGACGCTCTACGTGTCGGACCCGAATGAGCCGACCTCGGCCGGAGCGATCCTCTTCGACGCGTCGACCGACTCGTTCGTCCCGTTCCAATCGGGTCTCCGCGCCGATTCCACACCGCTGTCGTTCGAGCACATCGGCTTCGCAGCGAAGACCGCCTACATCGACTGGGTCGCGCTGACTGCCACTTACGCGGCGATGATGGACGGATCGATCGGCAGCAGCGGCGTGGGTGCGTCCGGCACCGCGTTCCCGACGCTGCGGACCCTCCAATGGTTGCGCGACCCCGCCACAGGAGTTGCTGCCTGGAGCACTGTCACCGATGTCGCCGTGGCCGCCGGCGACACAGTGGCCACACCCGACTTCCTCGTGACACCAGGCGTTCCTGGCCAGCGGGTGAAGGTCGAGGTACTGAGTGATGGGGCGACGACGCCGGCGGCGACAGCGGTCGCCGAGCGTTACTACATGACCGCGAAGGCCTCAATGCGCCGTGACGTGGCCCTGGCTCCGGGGGTCTACAAGCTGGTCATCTGGGCCCAGTTGTTCGACGCCCTCAAAGGCCCATGGGATTACTACTGGGTGGACGCAGTGCCGTTCGCCGTCGGTGCGGCGCCCGCCGTCACCACCACCGTTCCGACCTCGACGGTGGTGCCCACCCTGCCGATCACCACGCTGCCACCGACGACCGTGCCACCGCCCACGGCGCCGCCGGCCACCTATGACTGCTCCGCCTGCCCACCCGGACTGGCAGGCCTCGACTGCCGCCTGCACTGCGAGGGGATCTGATGACCGCGCTCCCTCCTCCCGTGGCATCATGGGTTCCACCGGGTGCGGTGGGGCCACCGCCACGTCGTGGGCCGCGCGCCGGGCGCTTCTGGCTGATCACGGGCGCAGGTGCCGTCGCCGCTGGC
>Ga0105047_10006205_pt1 | contig 20316 bp, 15 predicted proteins | sample MAT04_FD_78384 | JGI IMG/M metagenome (GOLD analysis project Ga0105047, IMG submission 78384) | Freshwater microbial communities from Lake Fryxell liftoff mats and glacier meltwater in Antarctica - MAT-04 (megahit assembly) | ecosystem: Environmental > Aquatic > Freshwater > Ice > Liftoff...
CGGGCCGGCCGCGCAGCGATGCCTGGACGGCGGGCAGCCTGGTCGCCGACATCCAGAGCGCTTTCCCCGATGGCGCCAACGCGCCCTATGTGCCAACCAACTACGACGGACAGGAGCACGGCCGCGTGACCCTGCGCACGGCCCTGGCCAACAGCTACAACATCCCGGCCGTGCGCGCGCTAGCGGCGGCCACGCTGCCCCAGTATCTCGATCTCATGGGCCGTCTGGGGATCACCACGCTTACGCGCCCGGATTTTGGGTTGAGTTTGAGCCTGGGCGCCGGCGAGATTCCCTTGATTGAACTGACGGATGCCTTTGCCACGCTTGCCAACGGCGGCGTGCGTGTGCCACCCGTCACGATCCGCAAGATCACCGACAGCGAAGGCAACATAGTCTGTGAACAGGGCAGCGAACGGCCCTGCCAGGATGCCAACGGCCAGGCTGTGATCAGCCCGGTGGATGCCTTTCTGATCACCGATGTGCTCAGCGACAACGAGGCGCGCGCCCCGGCATTTGGCACGAACTCTGTCCTCCACCTGGCGGATCGGCCAGTGGCTGCCAAGACCGGCACGACCAACGATTATCGCGACAACTTGACCATGGGCTACACGCCGCAGTTGGTGACCGGCGTGTGGGTGGGCAATAGCGACAATTCGCCCATGCAGAACGTCTCCGGCGTGGCTGGCGCCGGGCCGATTTGGAACGAGTTCATGACGATCGCCCACGCCGGCGAGCCGGCCATGCCCTTTACGCCGCCGCCCGGCGTGCGCCAATTTGAGGTCTGTGCCGACACCGGGACGTTGCCCAGCGAGGTTTGCCCGGAACGCCGCACGCGCTGGTTTGCCGAAGACCGCCCGCCGCTGCCCAAAGAGAAAGACCTCTGGCAGAAATTGAAGATGGTGCGTGGCACAAACGAATTGGCCACCGAATTCACGCCGGCCGACCAGATCGAGGATCGGGTGTTCAAGATCTACCCGCCGGAGTATCGCGACTGGGCCGAGCAGCACGGCATTGCCCAGCCGCCGCCCGGCGCGCCGATCGTGACCGACCCCACCCAGTTCCAGGTCGCTATCGTCGACCCGCCGGACGGGCTGTTGGTATCAGGTGTGGTGCCGGTTGTGGGCAGCGCGAGCGTGCCGGACTTTGTGAGCTACGAACTGCAATATGGGGTGAGCCATAACCCCGGCGCCTTCAGCCCGCCGATCTTTGGGCCAGTAGGCACGCCCGTGGTCAACGGCCAGTTGGGGGTGTGGGATACAACAGGGCTGGAAACCGGGCCGCATACCCTGCGTGTGATCGTGCGCGACGCCAAGGGCGCGCAGTACGAAGCGCGGGTACGCGTGTTTGTGGAAAACCGGCCACCGGAAGAGGCGACCGCCACCTGGACACCCGAACCGCCGGCGCCGACGCTGGAACCGGCGCCGACCTGGACACCAGAAATCATCCCGCCCACCGCGACGCCGACGCTGCCGCCACCCACCGCGGAGCCACCCACCCCGGAACCCCTGCCGACCGACACGCCGACGAGTGCACCGGCGCCGTTGCCAACCGAGACACCGACGCTGCCGCCAATCGAAGCGACGCCGATATGGACACCACCGCCGCCACCCGCCGATGAGCCGGTTGATCCCCCGGTGGAAACGCCGGCGGTGTCGTCGTAAGGATGGGAGCCAGCGGGGTCACTTCCGCATGAGTTGCAGGCGGCTGCGGGTAACGCCGTCCAGCGAGGTGTACAGGTAGGTGCGCCCGTGGTTGACGACGAGGTCGGCGTGGCCGATGCCGATATTGGCGGGCAGGTCCACCCAAATTGGATTACCCGCGTATTTCTCCCAGGGGCCATCGATTGCACTCGTCAAGCTGCGCGCCAACCCGAGGCCAAACTGGGTGTCGCCGGGGTCGCCCGGCCCCGGCCCACGTATGCCCTCATAGAGCATGTAGTAACGCGCGGCCTGACCGGCGCCTACCTTCTGGACGTCTGCCGCACTGATCGTGCGAAAGTCAAAGAATGCATTGGCAGCGGCCCCGCGCGCCTCAAGCGGGCCATACTCCGGCGCGCCGACAAACAAAGGATTGTTGCGACAAGGCGCGTAGCCGGCGCCCGCCGCGGTGACCGGGGCCACGTAGCAGCCCATCGCACCGGGATTCTGGCCCTGCGCCAAAAAGACATAGAGCTTGTCCTCTTCTACGTGGATCCCAGGGGGACCGCCGGCCAGACATTCGTAGTTGGCGGGGGCAAAGGGGTGTTGGCCAATCCGTTCCACCGCCGGGCAATCCCGGTACCAGAGGTGCCAGATGAGCGTCTCGTCGATATGCTCAGGCGACGACCAGGTCAGGCCATCCGCTGAATGACGCAACATGACACGCGCCTGCCACTCGTAGACCAGATGTGCCTGCGTCCCATCGAAGAAGATGCGCGGGTATTGTTGCTGCATCACGTGATCCACGTCGTTGGTGCAGGGGCACGTTTGACAGGGAAACTGGCAAATGGGCGGCCGGCCGTGCACGAACGAGGCGCCACCATCGTAGCTGCGGTAAATCACCGTGCAGCCGGGAAATTCGACCGGATCGCCGCAACGGTCGACGACGCCCGCCGAACGCGCGCTGGCGTGTACGTAGGACCACAACTCGCCGTTGCTCATCACGACCGTATCCGATTCGCCAATCGGCAGGCGGGTGTCCGGCACATCCACCACAAAGTGGGCGCGGCCCTCCCAGAAGTCGGCAAGGGTTGGGTGGTTGCCGGCGCCGGGAGCAGGCTGGACGATCAGCGCGGGTGGCGGTGTCGGCGACGCCGGCGCCCGAGTGGCGGGGGGCGTTGCCACCTGCCGGGCCACGGGTGGCCGCGGCGTCTCCTCACCCGTGGGCTGAGCCTGGCCAACGGTGGTGGGCAGAGGTGCTTTGCCCGGCGCGGGCCGGCACGCGCCGACAAGGGCCACTGCCAGCACCAATCCGATGGCTGCGCCTGCGATCGCTTTCACTCGCTTGGGTATTGGACGCCCAACTGGGTGCGAATCGCATCGAGCGATTGCATGATAGCCAGCGTCTCGTCCAGAGACATGACGTCACTCTCCAGTTTTCCGGCGCGCACGCAGGCGGCGACTTCGGCGGCCTCATGCGTATAGCCGTTGCCGAAAAACGGCAGGTCGATGACCTGCGGCTCTTCGCCGGCCCGTTGCAGCGTCAGGCTGCGGCTGATCCACCAGGGCCGGTCGACGTGGATCCAGCCATCTGTGCCCATGATGAGCGCTTCCTGCGGCGTATTGGTGGTGACGGCCGTGGAGAGCACGGCCAGTTCGCCGCCCGGGAAGCCCAATAAGATACCGGTCTGCTGGTCGACCCCCGTCGGGCTCAGTTCGGCCAACGCGGCGATGCGATTCGGTGTGCCCAGAATCATGTGGGCCAACGACACCGGATAGATGCCCACGTCGAGCAGGGCGCCGCCGCCCAGCGCCGGGTCGAAGAGGCGATGGGCCGGGTTGAAGGTGGCGCGAAAGCCAAAGTCTGCCTGCACCATGCGCACCTGGCCGATGGCGCCGCTGGCAATCAAGCGCCGCGTCTCCACCATGACGGGCAGGAAGCGCGACCACATAGCCTCCATGAGAAACAGCCCGCGTTGGCGCGCCAAGGCGATCATTTCAGCCGCCTGGCGCGCGTTGAGCGCAAAGGGCTTTTCGCACAGCACATGTTTGCCGTGTTGCAAGCCTAGCAGCGTGCATTCCTTGTGCAAGGAGTGGGGCGTGGCAATATAGAGGGCATCCACCGTGGGATCGGCGGCAAGCTCGGCATACGCGGCGTGACGGCGCGGGATGTCAAACTCGTTGGCAAAACGGTCGGCGGCGGCCTGGGTGCGCGACCCAACGGCGACCAGTTCCTGATCTTCCAGAGCCGCCACGCCGGTGGCGAATTTGCGGGCAATCGCCCCGGTTCCTAGAATACCCCAGCGAAATTTTTGTTCCATCGTCCTCTGCGTCTTTCTGCGCGTACATTATCTGTGATTGGCCGGCACGGCTTGCAATGCAGTCCAGACTCGTTCGGGGGTGTAGGGTAGTTCGTCGATCCACACCCCCACGGCGTCGTGGATGGCGGCCGCAATGGCCGGCGCGGTCGGGATAAAAGGCATTTCCGCCATGCCGCGCAGGCCGAACGGTCCCTGCGGGTCGGGAAACTCCAAAATGATCGGCTCTACCACTTCGGCCACATCCAACACGCTGGGGATCAAGTAGGTGCTCAAGTGCTGGGTGACCGCACGACCGTCCTTTTGCACAAAATTTTCCAACACCGTCCAGCCCACCGACTGCGCGACGGCACCCTCAATTTGGCCTTCGACCTGTGGCGGGTTGACGGCACGGCCGACGTCATTGGCGCTGATGAGCCGCTTGACGGTCACATAGCCGGTGTCGAGATCGATCTCGACTTCGGCAGCCTGTGCGCAATAGCCGTAGGTAATGTTGGGATCCGCGGCGCCGGTGGCGCGATTGTAGGCAGTCGTGGGCCGCGGGTGGAAGACAAACTCGGCGCGCGCCGGACGCTCCTCATTCTGCCACGCCCGTAGCGCGCGCTCGGCCGCACCCTTGATGGCGTTGCCAGCCATAAAGCTCATACGGCTTGCGGACGCGCTGCCGCTTGAACCCGCGAGGTCGGTGTGGTCGTGCCGCATTTCGACCAACGCCGGGTCGATCGCCAGGGCTTCGGCGGCGATACGCTGAAAAAGCGTGTGTGCACCCTGGCCGACCTCGGCCCCGACACAGGCGACGACGGCCTGTGCGATGGCGTCGCCGCCGTGTAATTCGACCCAGGCATGGCATTCTTCCGGGAAGCCCAGGCTAAAGCCCACGTTCTTGAAACAAACGGCGATGCCCATACCCCTGGCCGTGCGTGTGCGCGAGGCTTCGAGGGAAGTGAGGGCGGCGCGGACATTGGCGCGCGGCGCGCGGTCGGCGGCGGGACGAACCCAGGAGGACCCACTGACTGACGTGCGTGGCTCTGAAGGGGGGGACAGACGCCAGCCGGCGCGTTCGGCGGCGGCGGTCAGCGTTTCGACGGCGGTGACACCGGCCGGCAGCGGGGAGCGCGTGGGCAGCAGGTCGCCATCGCGCCAGAGATTGCGCATGCGTAGCTCGACGGGGTCGATCCCCAATGCCGCGGCCAGTTTGTCGACTTGCAATTCAGCGGCAAAGTGGCCCTGGGGGCTGCCAAAGCCACGGAAGGCGCCGCTCGGCGTATTGTTGGTATAGACGGTACGCGCCACGACGTCCACGTGCGGAATCGTGTACGGGCCGAGCACGGCCAGCAGCGCGTTGCCAAGCACCTTGGTGCTGGTGTAGGCATAGGCGCCACAATCGCTGGTCATGTCGACCTGGGCGGCCACAATCTTGCCCGCTTGGGTGGCGCCCCATTTGGCCTTGATCGTAAACGGGTGGCGCTTGTGGTGGCCGACGATGCTCTCTTCGCGGCTCCACACCGCCTTCACCGGGCGCCCGGTCTTCCAGGCCGCCAACGCCAGCACAATTTGAATCGAAATATCCTCGCGTCCGCCGAAAGCGCCGCCGATCGCGGGATAGCGCACCACGATCTGTGCGCTGGGCAAATCCAGCGCATGGGCAATCTCGTCACGTTCCGCATGCATCCACTGGCCGCCGCAGATGACCTCGATGCGGCCGTCAGGGCGCACCCAGGCCAGGCCGGCCTCTGGTTGAAGGTAGGCATGCTCCTGAGCCTGCGTGTGATAGGTGCTCTCCACGATCACGTCCGCCTGGTCAAAGCCGGCCGCAATGTCGCCCTGGCAGAGCTTGTATTCCAACAGCACGTTGGAGTGAGGATCGCGGGCGCCGTAAGGGTAGCGGAAAGGATCCGGGTGCAGGATCGGGGCATCCGCCTGCATCGCCGTGAACGGGTCGGTGACGATGGGAAGTGGTTCGTACTCGATGCGTACCAACTTGGCCGCGGCTTCGGCCTGGGCTGCGGACTCGGCCACGACGAGGGCCACGTGATCCCCTTCCCAGCGCACCGTGGCGGCCCGGCTTGTGCTCCCCACGCCACACAACACCGGCTGGTCGGGCATGATCAGCCCATACTCGTTGACTGGCACGTCGGCCGCCGTCAGCACGGCAATGACCCCTGGCGCCGCCAGCGCGGCGGCGGTGTCGACCGCCGTAATGCGGGCATGGGGCACGCCCGCAAAGAGGATCTTGAGCCACGCCTGGCCCGGCAAGTCGATGTCGCCCGCATAAAGCGCTGTCCCAGCGACTTTTTCGGCCGCATCGATGCGCGGCTGGCTGCTGCCAATCGCACGCATAGTCACCCTCGTTTCAATAGGGGGCCGAGTGGCCGGCCGCCGACAATGTGCATGTGGAGATGATAGACTTCCTGGCCGCCATCGCGGTTGCAGTTGACCAACAAGCGATACCCGCTGGCGGCGATCCCTTCTTGTTCGGCAATCTTGCGGGCAGCCGTGAACATTCGCCCCAGCATGAGTTCGTCCTCGGGTGTTACGTCGTTGACGGTTGGGATCAGTTTGTTGGGCACGATCAGGATATGGGTGGGCGCCTGCGGGTTGATGTCGCGGAAGGCGGTCACCAGGTCATCAGCGTAGACGATGCTGGCCGGTATCTCACGGCGAATGATCTTGCTAAAGAAGGTTTCTTGAGGCATAGCGCAAGCGTATACGGATCAGGTTGATGTGGGTCGGTGTGCCAAGCTGGCCCCAGTATAGCGCAAATCGAGCGATTGCGGAAAGGGCCGTGGACGATCCAGCGCGCCCTTTTTGTAACCGGCAGCGTCATGATCATTGTTCGACAGTGTCATTGCAGCGTCTTCCCATCCTGCCCACATGGCTGCCCGGGAGCGTCCTACGATCAATCGCAGCGAGGGCTATTATGGAAGAACCACGTCCCAACGGATACTCGAGTGTCTTCTATGTCATGCTGGTACTGGGCATCATCGGCATCATCGGCTTTCTGGTCGTCGCCGCCGGTGCATCTCAGGGCGTTTTTTAGCCGGCCAGGATAGCCGATCCCAGCCAATCGCGCAAGCCTGTTGCGCGCGGCGTGCCCGCGCTGTTTGTCGCGCCATCCGCCCGGTGAAGCCTGTCCGAAAATATCTTTGTGTGCTTTGTGTTCTTTGCGGCTAAGCATTTTCAGGTGAGTTTCCCGGAATGACCGGATCGACGCAGAACAGGATCTCGCCCTGCGCCGCGCCCAGTTGGATGTGCGTGAGTTCGTTGTGCAGATCGATCCCAGCCGGCGCCACGCCCATCACGCGCAAGTAGTTATCGGTCAAGCCGGCCCACAGCAGGCCGGGTTCGTCCGTGAGCGGTTGGCCCGTGCCCTCCCAGAGCACCGGGCGCACGCTGCCCACAAACCGCGCGCGTTCGGCGTGCCCGGTATGCGCCACCACCTGCGCCAGACGCTGCACACGTTCCTTTTTGATGGCTGCCGGCGCCTGGCTGCCGAATTGCGCAGCGGCTGTGCCGTCACGCGCACTAAAGGGAAAGATGTGCGCATGGGCGAAGCGCATCTCTTCCACAAACGCCAGCCCTTCCTCGAAGTCGGCCGCCGTCTCCCCCGGAAAACCGGCAATCAGGTCGGTCGTCACGATCAGGTCCGCGATGGCGGTGTGGGCGTCCACGACCAACTGGCGGAAGCTCGCCGTCGTGCAGCGACGCGCCATGCTGCGCAACTGGCGGTCCGTGCCGGCTTGCAGCGGCAGGTGCAGATGCGGGCAGAGCCGGCCGGGCCAGCGCGCCCACAGATCGAAAAAGCCGGGGACCAGATCCCACGGCTCCAGGCTGCTCAGGCGCAGGCGGGCAATGCCCGTGCCGGCCAGGATGGCGTCGACCAATTCTTTGAGGTCGGTACGTTCGGCGCCCGCCAGATCGCGCCCATAACTGCCCAGGTGCACACCGGTGAGCACCGCCTCTTTGACCCCGCTGTCCGCCAGTTGTTGGATCTCGGCGACCACGACGCCCGGCGTCCGGCTGCGGCTCTCCCCGCGCAAGGCGGTGACGATGCAGAAAGTGCAGCGGTTGTTGCAGCCGTCTTGGACTTTGACAAAGGCGCGCGTACGGGCCACGGGGGGCGCAGTTGAGGTAAATTGAAAGGGGTCGCCGTCGGGGTGCAGGCGGGTGAGTGCGGCGAGATCGTCCAACTCAGCGCTCCAGGGTTCGAGCAGGGTGGCAAGCAGATCTTTGCGGTCGTTGGGGGCCACGAGCGCTACGCCGGGCAGGTTGGCTGTGCGCTGCGGGTCACGCGTGGCCAAACAGCCGGTGACGGCAATGCGCGCGCTGTCGTTGGCGCGATGGAGAGCGCCCACACGTTTGCGGCTGTCGCGTTCGGCGCCCGCCGTCACCGCGCAGGAATTGAAGACGATCACCTGCGCCTGCTCCGGCCCGCTCACCGTTTGGTGGCCGGCGGCGCGCAGACGGTGGGCCAGCGTTTCCATCTCGCTGTAGTTGAGGCGGCAGCCGACTTGATCAAGAAAGATGCGCATGGCTACGCCCCGTCTTCCATTGCTTCGACTTCGGCGGCCAACACGGCGGCCAACGTCGCCAGGTGTTCCGCCAGCACGCGGCGTTCGGCCGCTTGGAGGCGTGTGTGTTTGGCCTGCAATTGCTCCACCAGGCGCAGCAGCTTGACGGCAATCGAGAGTTCTTCTGGGATCTGGGTGTTGTGGATGCTGCGCAGCAGGTGATAGGCGCGTTCGATGTCGCCCGCCTCACGCGCCTGGTTGGCCGCCATGTCAATCTGGCCGAGTTTTTCCCACGCCACTGAGGCCGCTGCCGCCTCACCGTTGTAGCCGGCGATCAGGGCGGCAAACCGGAGGAGATGTTCCTCCGTCGTTTCGACTTTCCACTGTGGCCCGTTCGCCACCTCGGTGCGGTTTTCTAGCTCCCACAGGCGTTCGTCGAGCGACGGATAGTCGTTGAGCGCGGCGTAGGTCTGCGCCATGATCGACCACTCATAATAGAGGTGGGCGTCATCGCCGAGGGGTGCAAAGGCTTCTTCCAGCCAGTGTTCGACAAAAACAAAGGCGCTGGCGTCCAGTGTAAGCGGCGCCAAGAGCCCGAGGTAGTGGTCGATGTAGCGGATCAGCTTGGTGACCTGACCCTGCGTGAGCCGCGCGCCGTGTGCGATCGTGCGGTAGCGCTCGGCGATCACCTGCGCCACCTGTGCGCCCACCAGGTCGGACTGGCGCTGCATGGCGGTGCTCAGGCTTTTGAAGAGTTCCGGCAACCGTTCGGCCACTTCCGGCCCGGCGCTCAGCAGATGGATGCCCCATTGCCACCCATAGGCGACCGCCGCCTCGTCAAGTTTTGCCTGTAGCGTGGGGTCTTGCATGATGGTGAGCAGGTCGGTCGACGTATGGGCGATCTGGTACGCCAGGGCGTAGTCTTGCTGGCTTGCCGCCGCGTGCGCAGTGGCGACAAGGGCATCCACCTTGCGCGCGACTGCCGTGCGTATCTCGCGCTGCTGTTCATCCACCTCGTCGATCACTTGGGGGTCGCCGTGGGCGTCGGCCAGGTCAAAGGCCTGGCGGTTGAGCACGTAGGCATCGCGCAGACGATCGTGGGCCAGCAGGTCGTTGGCTTCGCCCAAATAGGATCGGATAAATTGCTCGTCCGCTTCACGCAGCAGTGCGCGGTCCTCCAACTGCACGGCAAAGTCAAAGGCCCGGCGGTTGCGGCGCCGCGCCTGTTCCCAGCGGCCGCGCTCCAGCAGATCGTCCGTTTCGTCGAGATAGCCTTCTACCACCTCGATCTCGGACATCTCCTCGCTCTTGAGCATCTCCAGCAGACTCTCCCAGCCGACGGTATAGCAACCATCCAGTCTGTTGATCTGAAGTTCGGTGAGCACGGCGGCGCTGGGCGGTTCGAGCAAGATGAGTTTGTCGGTCGAGCGGCTCAGCGCCACGCGGATTTCGTCAAAGACCCGCCGCGCTTCGAGCCGCGGCAGGTTGTCGCCCGCTTCTTCGGCCTCGTAGACAGCCGCCTGGTAGGCGCGATTCAGACCGTGCACGACGACCGTGCCACGTTCCAACCCCTTGATTTCACGCGCCAGAAAGACCACCTCGCCGGCCTTCTCGCCGAGGCTGGGCAGGGCCGCCACGATCGTCTCGCTCAGGTCGATCAGCGCACGGCCGGGCAGCTCGGCCAACGTGGCAATCAGTTCTTCCCAGCGGCGCAGCCCGGCGTCATTCAAGCTCTTTGCTTCGTCCGGTAGCGGGCAAATCAGGATGCGGCCGTTTTCGTCGTCAGGCGCCGAATCTTTCGCCCGGTGGGAGAGTTCGGCCCCCGTGTCGTCGACAAAGGTCTGGCGATTGGCGCTGGGGCGCAGCGTTTTGGGCAGATAGCTGTAGAGGCTCCACGAGTTGTCAATCAGGAGCGCCAGGTTGCGCGGCGAACGGCGCTGATGGCGGAACTCGAACTCGATCGGGTTGACGCCCATCAGATCCCGCAGCAGGTCCTTGCTTTCGCCCCAGTCAAAACCACTGGGCTGCACGATCTGCGATTCGTCGCCCGCCACGGCCATCACCAGCGGCGCATCCGGCCGGCGGCGCAGGCGAGTACGCGCCAACTCGCCGAGCAGCGTGGTCTGCAGCAGGGTCAAGTCCTGCACTTCGTCCACGATCAGGGCGTCTAGTTCACGCAACCAGCCCGGCAGCTTGCCGCTTTTCAACAGGCTAAGCGCCCGCGCCGCTTGCCGCTGGTCGAGAAAGAAGCGTTCATTGCGCAGCCGGTCGGCCAGCCGCACCGCCAGTTCGGCCAGTGAAGGGTCGATGCCGCGCGCCGCGGCATACGCCAGCGCGGTCAGGCCGCTGCTGGGGAAAAAGGCGCGGGCGCTTGGCCCATCGGGGAGCACATACCCCTCTGGCAGCATGCGGCCAAAGAGGTAGGCACGCAACTCGGTATAGAGCGTCTCCGGGTATTTGCGCCACGCGCCGAGCGTGGCGGGCTGCTGCATTTCGAGATAGCGCACGAAATCACGCAGGTCGCCAAAGGGATCGCTGTGCGGGACTGGCGTGCCCAGCAAGTCGCCCAGCGTCTCGCCAAAAGTGCGCACGCGCACATGCTGCTCAAAGGCCGGCCCTTGCGCGGCCAGGAACTCGCGCGCGGCACGCTTGAGCCGGGTGGTATAGGTCACATAGAGGATGTTCTGCAGCCCGATCTGGCTGGCCAGGTCGCGCACCAGATAGAAGAGCGAAATGGTCTTGCCGCTGCCCGGCAGGCCCTTGATCGTGGCCACCGAAATGTTCTGGCGCAGCAGACGCTCGCCCACAGCGCGCTGTTCGGCGAAGCGCGGGTCGAGGTTGCCCATGCGCACTTCCTCGAACTCGTCCAGGCTGCGCAGGTCGATGGGGTCGTCGGTCTCGTCGTGATGGCGGATGGAGTGCACCAGGATCGTGTGGCCCGGCTCCGCGTTGACGCCGGTGTCGGCTAGCGTGCTCTCGCTGAGGGGGATCCACCAGAGGTAATAGTGATAGCCCTGCACGGGCGTGCGCCGCCAGCGCGCGTTGTAGCCGGTCGTGCTTTTGACGTTTGGGGTGCGCCCGCGCGTGCCAAGCAGCACCTGCGACCACATGGCCTTGTGCTGAATGGTCTGGGGCAGGCGCCCCGCGGTATTGTCATATTGTCTGTGTTTAAGCAGCCGATAGCTGGACATGGACCCAATGCGCCGCACGCGGTGGCAAACACCACCCGATTGCCGTACTTATGGCGACCTGCAATGCTCAGGATTGTACCCTAGTCCGCGTGATGCGCATAGGATGGGCTTGGGTTGTCGGCACTATTGTAGGGGCGCGGATAAGACGGTCATGCCCCCTACGTGTTCATACCAATGCGGTCACCGCACCGGTGGCGACCTGGAGCTTCTGGGCGCGGGCGCGGAAGGCTGGGGTGAAATCCTCCCAATCGGTGGTGGTGAGGATCGCCTGCTCCACTCCGTCGAGTACGCTCAGCAGCATGGCGCGGCGTTGGGCATCGAGCTCGCTCATCACATCGTCGAGCAGCAACAGCGGTGCGGCGCCGGTGGCCGTGGTCATCACGCGTACCTCCGCCAGCTTGAGCGACAGGGCAGCGCTGCGCTGCTGGCCGCGGCTGCCAAAGAGGCGCAGGTCGCGGCCGTTGGCTAGAAACCGCAGATCGTCGCGATGCGGGCCATAGAGCGTGCTGCCCGCCATGACCTCGCGCGCGCGGCGGCTGAGGAGCTTGCGCTGGTAGGCGGCGCTTACCCCGCCCACCGCCAACGGGGCGCGGGGGACGTCCGCCGTCAGCCCCTCGCGCAGTTGCTCATATTCATGCTCGGCCATCAGACCCGGATTAAAGCTGGGCAAATACTGGAACGCCAGTTCCTCCTGCCCGCCGCTCAGCTCGGCATGGCGGGCGCGCGCCACCTGCTCCAATTCCAGCACGAAGTTGTGCCGGCGCGTGACGACGGCGGCGCCGTGCTGGATCAGCCGTTCGTCCCAGAAGGCTAGTTGGGCGTCAACCGCCGGCGTATTGGGCTTGACCTCCTGCTCGCGCAGGTTCTTGAGCAGGCTGTTGCGCTGCGCCAGCACTTGCTGGAAGGCCGCGAGCGTGCGGCAGTAGCCCCGGTCGATCTGGCACAGCGCAATATCCAGATAGCGACGGCGCTCGCCCGGCCCGCCGTCGATCAGGCGAATGTCTTCGGGCAAGAAGAGCACGGCGCGCAGCAGGCCAACCAGATCCATGCTGCGCCGCGGCACGCCGTTGATCTTGATCTGCTTGACGAAAATCGCGCGATCCTCGCGCGGGGTCAGCAGGATTTCCAGTTCGAGCGGGCGACCGTCCGCCTCCACCTGCGCCCCGACGCGGCAGTAGGGGATCGGCTCACGCTGCGCCAGCCAGTCGACAATCTCACGCTCGCTCTGCGCGTGCACCGGCTTGCTGGTGGCCAGGAAGAAGATAGCTTCCAACAAGTTGGTCTTGCCCTGCGCGTTTTGCCCCTGCAACAACGTCAACGGCGGCGTGAAGTCGAGCTCCAGCCGAGCGTAATTGCGAAAGTGGGTGAGAGAGAGATGGGAAAGCATGTGGGATGTGGGATGTGGGATGTGGGATGTACATTTGACATCCCACATCCCACATCCTACATTCTTCCTTTGGTTAATTCGGCGACAAGCACGTCCATCTCGGTGGCCTGGTTGGCGCCAGTTTTCATGGCCATGTCGACACGCACCAGGCGATCCATGATCTGCTCCAATTCGGTGAAGGAGTAGCGGCCGGCCAGCCCCATGGCTTTTTTGACTGGATAGGGTTTCTCGCCCAACTGGCGCGCAATGGCCTCTTCGCCGGCGCCGGGTTGTTGCATGGCGGTCTTGACCTGGATCAGCAGCCGGTACTGCTTGGCGATCGAGGTGATCATGCCAATCGGGCTTTGGTCGTTGCGGCGCAGGTCACACAGCGCCTGCATCGCCGCGCGGGCGTTGCGCTGGCACAGGCCGTCGGTCAGATTCCAGATCATTTCTTCGCTGGCGTCGCTGACCATGGCGCGCACGTCCTGCGCCGTGATCGTCCGTTTGTAGGCGTAGAGCGAGAGCTTCTCCAGTTCATTGTCCAATTGGCGCAGGTTAGGCCCCACAAAGTCGGCCATCACCGCCACCGCCTCACCGTTGATGCTGATCTCCTCCTTGCGCGCCCGCTGTTGGATCCACTGCGGAAGCGTCTTGGCATCTGGGGTCGCCACGGCTTCCAGCTTAGCCACGCCGCTCTTGACCAGCGCCTCGATCCCCGCAATCTTGCGTTCGGGCTGCCCCCGCGCGGCGGCCTGCGTGAACCCTTTCCATAAGGCGCGCCGCTTATCCACCGCGTGATCCACAAACACGAGGTCACACGAGTCGGGTGCCTCATGCAGCCGCGTCGACCACAGCGCCGCTTCGTTGTGTGCGGCGCTGTCCGTGGTCTTGGAGGCGGCCATGCGCTTGTCCAGATAATCGAGGTGCCCGCGCACGATGATCAGCCGCTTTTCTGCCAGAAACGGCATCAGCGACGCCTCGGCCAGGATATGGGCGATGTCGGTCTGGCTGCCCGTCAATTCGGCCGTGTTCAACCCCGCCATCTCCGGATCGCCCAACCCCGCCTTCAGTTCAGCGAGGCGCTGCGCGGTGAGGTATTCGTCGGCGTTGAGGAAGAGGTGGATCATGTCCTGCTCATTCGAACGCCACGCGATGCAGGGTAAAGCCCATCACATCGATGGGGTGGATGCGCTTGATCCAGCGGTCGCCTACGCTGGCGAGGGTTGTATAGTGTTGCAGGCGCAGACCCAGCGGTTGGCTGGCAACCAGGGCGGGCAGCACGAGGAGGAGGGCGCCGGCAAAGCGGCCCAGCAGGGATCGCTGGCGGCCGCTGCTGCCGGCGAGGGCAGCCACGGTCACCAGCACACACGTCGTCGCCAGGTTTGTGCCGCAGTTGGGATGGATCGCCAACGCACTTTCGCCGGCTTGCAAACGCAGCATGGCATCGGCCACGGCGCGGCGCACGTTCTCCGGCGTGAGGTCGCCAACAAGCGTAAAGCCACCCGGGTCGCTATAGCCCGCCATGCGCTGCCCCGGATGCCGCGCGGCCAACAGATGCAGCGTGGCATGCTCGATGGCGTGGTGCTGGCGTGTATGGCGAACGATGTCTTTGACTTGCGTGATCATAGGCGTACCCCCGCCGGTGGTCTAGAGCAGCGTCTTGGCCGTGGCGACGACATTCTCCACCGTCAGCCCAAACTCCTGGTACAATCGTTGGAACGGCGCCGAGGCGCCGAAGTGGTCGATGCCGATGCTGGCACTCTTGCGCGGGTCGTTGCCCACCCAGCGCGCCCAGCCAAAGGTCGTCGCCGCTTCAATCGAGAGCTTGGCGGTGCCTTCCGGGATCACAGACTGGCGATAGCCGGCCTCCTGCTTTTCGAAGATCTCCCAAGAGGGCAAGCTCACCACGCGCACGCCTACGCCGGCCGCCGCCAGTTGCTTGGCCGCATTGTAGGCGATGTCGAGTTCGCTGCCGGTGGCGATGATCACCAATTGCAGCCCCTTGGGCGCGCTTTCGTAGAAGACGTAGCCGCCCTTGAGCACGCCGTCAGCCGCGCCCAGCCCTTCGGCCTCACGGTCGTAGGTGGGCAGGTTCTGGCGTGTGAGCGCCAGGATCGACGGGCCGGTCGTGTTGAGCAGGGCCGCGCGCCAGGCCTGGCTGGTTTCGTTGGCGTCGCCTGGGCGCAGCACCGTCATGTTGGGCATGGCGCGCAGCGCGGCCAGGTGCTCGATCGGCTGGTGCGTTGGGCCGTCCTCGCCCAGGCCGATGCTGTCGTGCGTGAGCATGTAGATCACACGCAGCCCGCTCAGCGCCGCCAGGCGCAAGCCGCCGCGCATGTAATCACTAAAGATCAGGAAGGTGCCGCCGTAGGGGATCAGCCCACCATGCAGCGCCATGCCGTTGAGGATGCCGGACATGCCATGTTCGCGCACCCCGAAATGGATGTTGGGGCCGCCAAAGTCGCCCGGCTTGATAAAGGGCTGGTTGTCGATGGTCGTCTTGTTGCTCCCGGCCAGGTCGGCGCTGCCGCCCACCAGGTTGGGGATGACCTTGGCCAGCGCGTTGAGCGCCTTGCCGCCGGTATTACGCGTGGCGTCGCCCTTGGCGGAGGGTGGGAAGACCGGCAGCGCCTGCTCCCAGCCAGCAGGCAGCGCGCCCGATATCACCCTGCGCAACTCGGCAGCTTCCGCCGGATGCGCAGCGGCATACGCTGCCATCCGATCGGCGTGTGCCGCTTCCAAGGCCGCGCCGCGTGCCGCGGCCTGCGCAAAGTAGGCTTGCACATCTTCGGGGATATAGAAGGCGGGTTCCTGCGGCCAATCCAGGTTGGCCTTGGTGGCCTTGAGTTCGTCGGCGCCCAAGGGTTCGCCATGGATTTTGGAGGTGCCGGCGCGCGCGGGGCTACCATAGCCGATGATGCTGCTGCAGCCGATGATGCTGGGGCGGGGGTCGGCCTTGGCAGCGGCCACGGCGGCGGCCAGGGCGGCACTGTCCAACGCGCTCACGCCCCGTTGCACATGCCAGCCATAGCCATCGAAGCGTTTGGCCCAATCCTCGGTGTAGGAGACGTCGGTCTTGCCGTCGATCGTGATCGAGTTGTCGTCGTACAGATAGATGATCTTGCCAAGCTGCAAGTGGCCGGCCAGGCTGGCCGCCTCGCTGGCGACGCCTTCCATCAGGTCGCCGTCCGAGACGATGGCATAGGTATAGTGGTCGACGATCGTGTGGCCGGGGCGGTTGTAGCGCTGGGCCAGCCAGGCTTCGGCCAGCGCCATACCCACGCCGTTGGAGAAGCCGGCGCCGAGCGGGCCGGTTGTCGTCTCCACGCCGGCGGTATGGCCGACTTCGGGATGGCCGGGGGTCTTGCTGCCCCACTGGCGGAAGGCGCGCAACTCGTCCAGCGGCAGGTCATACCCCGTCAGGTGAAGCATGGAATAGAGCAACATCGAGCCGTGACCGGCGCTCAACACAAAGCGGTCGCGATCAAACCAGGCCGGGTTGGTCGGGTTGTAGTGCATAAAGCGCGTCCACAGCGTCAGCGCCGGCAGGGCCATGCCCATCGGCATGCCGGGGTGGCCCGAATTGGCCGCCTGCACGCCGTCTGCCGCCAACATGCGGATGGTGTTGGTGGCCTTCTTTTCAAAGTCGGGGGCTAAGGGCGAATCGAGTTTTGGCAGATCAATGTTTTTGGAACTCATACTGGATGTCCTTTCGCAGAACCACCCACAGGCTATCTGCTGCGGGTGGCCAATTCAAAGCGCGTCTAAATGTCTTTGGGTATTCATTGTCCCCGATGGGTGGACGCTTGTCAACTAATCAACAAACCTGACGGACAACTTTTTTCTAGCGCAGCATAAAGCCCGTGCGCAGGGGATCGGCGGGGTCGATCCACCACGTGTTCTGCCCGCATAGGTGTGCGGCGCCGGTCACCTTGGGAATGACGGCGTTGTAGGGGCCAAAGGGGATGGGCGCCACCACCTCCCCGGTGAAGCAGGTGCCGAGGATGCTCTCCACGACAAAGGGTTCGCCGCGCCCGATCTCCCGGCGCGCATAGTGGAGAGCAGCGCGCGCACTGACCCCGGTGCCCGTGGGCGAGCGGTCGATCTCGCCGTCGGCAAACATGCACACATTGCGGCTGTGGTGCGCCGGGTCGTGCGGCGGCCCCACAAAGATGACGCCGTAGAGAAAGCCCAGATCCTCCTCGACGGGATGGTGAATGGGGAGCGTCGCCATGACCGTGCGCTTGATCCGCATGCCCACGTCGATCAGGGCGCGGTACTCCTTGCCGGTGAGATCGCCCAGCCCCACATCGTCGGCGCGCACGAAGGCATAAAAGGCGCCGCCGAAGGCCACGTCATAGCGCACGCGGCCCAGACCGGGCACGTCGGCCACCTCGTTGAGCGCAAAGACAAAGGAGGGTACATTTTCAAACGACACCGAGACCACGCGCCCGTTTTGACGGTGGGCCGTGGCGGTCACGCGGCCGGCGGGCGTATCCATGCGGATGACGGGGGCGTCGCCCGGTTTGTCGATCATCCCCGTGTCGAGCGCCACGGTGGCCAGCGCGATCACGCCGTGGCCGCACATCGTGCTAAAGCCGGCGTTGTGCATGAAGAGCACACCGAGGTCGCCGTCGGGCGTGACCGGCTCCGTGACGATACAGCCGTACATATCGGCGTGGCCGCGCGGCTCCCACATGAGCGCCGTGCGCAGCCAGTCGAACTGTTCCTTGGCCACGCGGCGCTTGGCCAGGATCGTGTCGCCCGGCAAGGGGGGGAAGCCCGACGTAATCACGCGCAGCGGTTCGCCGCCCGTGTGGGCGTCGAACGAAGTGACGTGGATCCAGTCAGTTGGTGCGCTCCAGGTGTGCATGGGAATCCTTTGGCGATGGGATGACCGGCCCCCCCGGCCCCCCAATCCTGGGGGGAGAAAGGCAGGGTCAATGGTCATCACTGTTGGCCACCGCGGACACTGGCCCTACGGCGCTTCGGGCATGAAGGCGAGGCCCGGCAGGGCATAGCAGGCGGCGTAGAGATCGAGGGATTGGCGGGGGCGGTCATGACCAGATCGCTTGCTATCCTCATAATTCTGACAGCAGCGCTTCAATCTCTTCTGGCGTCACATCTGCCATTTCTGTCTTGGCATAAATAAACAACAAGTAGTAGACGTGGGCTTCCGTATCAACGGCATAGATCACACGGTATCCGCCACGTTTTCCAGTCTACATATCCGTGCTTGCCAGACGGATCTTCCAGACCTGGTGGGCGTAGCCGGGAATTGCTACCCCAGACCAAGGATTGGCCATCAACGTGGCGACTAATCCATCGTGAGTTTGGTCGCCGGAAGCTCCCCGATTTATCGGGGAGAGGATGTCACTTAGATCGTGTTTGATCCGTCTGTACTTTTTGGCAAGGCGTCGAATCGCATGATCAAACGCTGGGATTGTCTCAATCTGGTAGTTCATCAAGCAAATCCTGGACCGGGCGGGTATTTCCCAGTTGGACTTCGCCGGCAGCGTGCTGCACGAGGCGCTGAAAAACTGGAGAACGCGAAAGCAACAGTGCTTCTGCTCCCTCTTCAACCTGTTCCGCCTCAACATCGAGGAAGATGACGGCCACCATCGCCTGACGTTTACCAGGGGGGGCGTCCAATAGCTCGATCTTGCCGTCCTGATACATTCCACGTAAGGCCAGCATTTGTCACCTCCACCAATCACTCAAAGGGTCGTTCCCCTAGCTAGCACTATCTCTATCCTTCATGATTCTATCTCAAAGAGACCCAGGTGGCAAGGTGATAGCGGTCGTCATTGTCGGCGACCACCAACCCCTTCGCCATCGTCGTGATGGCGCACCTGAAGACCCAGGAGACGTACCGCGACGCCCCCAGCTGGGGAGAATGGAAATAGGCCCTGACCCGGCGCCTGTACGAACGGGGCTATTCGCGCCAAGATGTCCTGAACCTATTCGAAATCATCAACTGGCTGATGCAGTTGCCGGAAGTGCAAAAAGAGCTAACCTGGGCGGAGCTTAGGGCATATGGAACGGAGCATACTAGGACCTACAACCCATCGGCAAAGGCAACGCGGTCACATCGCCATTGGCCGCGGCAGTGCCGTGACGATGGCGGATTGTCCCATATTCCAGGTGCCAGTGCGAACCAGCATCGGGTCAATGACCCAACGGCGCCAAGATTGCGCGATCCTGTGCAATCGACTATGATACCATGATGAATCGAGCACACGCGAAAGTATTGGCTGCGATTTTCTCTTCACCAGTTCCCGCCACACTGGAATGGCGCAAAATTGAAGCGCTTTTGATGGCACTGGGTGCAGAGGTTGTCGAAGGCAGTGGTTCGCGTGTAGCATTTGTACTAAACGGGAAACGCGCTGATTTTCACCGCCCACATCCAGGCAAGGAAGCCAAACGCTATCAAGTGCGAGCGATGCGTGAGTTTCTGGAGTCTGCAGGAATAACGCCATGAGCAAAGCATTGACCTACAAAGGTTATACCGCACGCGTCGAGTTTGACGCAGAGGACCGTGTTTTCTTCGGCCGTTTGGCTGGGCTTACGGACATAGTCACGTTTCACGGCGAAAGCGTGGATGAGTTGGTACACGCCTTTGAAGAGGCGGTCGACGCCTATCTTGCGATGTCGAAACAGCTTGGGCGCGCGCCACAGGCACCTTATTCCGGGAAGATCACCGTACGGATCCCACCTGACGTACATGCGCGTGCCGCACTCTTGGCAGAACGCGAGGGCAAAAGTCTCAGTCGTTGGGCACAGGATCTTTTGCAGCGTTCAGTCGAAGGTTCCCCGGCCACAACCGCATAAACAGTCCCTGCGTTCATTACGCCAAGCGATTCTCCCGTACCACCGCCCGCACGACCCCCACCACGCGCGCCAGATCCGCCTCGGCCAGATTCGACCCGGACGGCAGACACAGCCCATCGGCAAAGAGCCGCTCGGCCACCGCCCCGCCCACCACCTCACACCCGGCAAAGACGGGCTGCAGGTGCATCGGTTTCCATACGGGCCGTGCTTTGATGTTCGCTGGCGCTCATGCACGAAGCTACGTCAACGGGGCCTTGTTGATGGGCGCGGCAGCGTACACACCTGACGGTAGGGTCGTCGGTTAGCGTTGATCGGAAGATGTGCGGCGCTGGGGCTTACCGGCCGACTGTTTGCTTAGCAGCGCCTCGATCTGTTGCATCATGACGACCATCTCTTCGGGAGCCATGCCGGCCAAACGTTCTTCGGGAGCCAAACCAGCCAAACGTTCTTCGGGAGCCA
>Ga0105047_10006210_pt1 | contig 20305 bp, 14 predicted proteins | sample MAT04_FD_78384 | JGI IMG/M metagenome (GOLD analysis project Ga0105047, IMG submission 78384) | Freshwater microbial communities from Lake Fryxell liftoff mats and glacier meltwater in Antarctica - MAT-04 (megahit assembly) | ecosystem: Environmental > Aquatic > Freshwater > Ice > Liftoff...
CCAGGTTCCCCGGCCAGGTCCCCGACCCGGTTCAGAGGATGGACTTGCCGAAGGCGGACAGGATGAGCTCGACGGCGAGCTTCGCCGTGCGGTTGTTCGTGTCGAGCACCGGGTTCAGCTCGACGAGGTCCATGCCGAGCAGTCGGCCCGTCTGCGCCACCTTCTCGCACGCGAGGTGCGCCTCGCGGTAGGTGAGCCCGCCCGCCACGGGCGTCCCGACGCCCGGCGCGAACTGCGGGTCCACGCCGTCGAGGTCGAAGGAGAGATGCACGCCGGCGGTCCCGTCGAGCGCCCGCGCGACCGCCTCGTCCATGCACGCGGCTATGCCCCGCTCGTCCACCTCGGACATCGTGTAGACGCGGACCCCGAGGCGGCGGATGCGCTCGCGCTCGCCCGGGTCCACGTCGCGCGCGCCGACGATCGACACGTGCCGAGGGTCGAGCGCGGGCCGGTCGCCGGCGAGCCCCACCAACTCGCGCACGCCCTCGCCGAGGCTGACGGCCAGCGGCATCCCGTGGATGTTCCCGGTGGGGGACGTCTCCGGCGTGTTCATGTCGGCGTGTGCGTCGATCCACACGAGCCCGACGGGGAGCCCGCGGCGACGGTGGAACAGGGCCTGCGCGGCGAGGCTGCCGATGGCGATGGAGTGGTCGCCGCCGAGCGCGAGGGGCGTCGCGCCCGCCTCGAGGGCCTCGAGCGTGCGGTCCCGCAGGGTGGTGCAGCACGCGCGCACCTCCTCGAGGTACTTCACGTGGGCCTCGCCCACCGGGCACACCTCCGGCTCGCGGACGGACACCGAGCCGGCCTCGCGCACGTCGTAGCCCAGGCGGCTCAGTCGCGCCGCGAGCCCCGCGACGCGGATCGCGCTGGGGCCCATGTCGACGCCGCGGCGTCCGGCGCCGAGGTCCATGTGTACCGCGGTGATGGTGACGGACCGGGTGGCGGTGGGGGCGGGCATGGGCGACGGGCCTCCGGGACGGTCGCCATTCCACCACGGGAACCGCGGGCCACCGGGATCGCGGCGGTGCGGGCCTCGCGTCCCCGCGCTTCGCGGCGGGGACGGAAGCTTCGAAGCCTTCCCAGCGCCTCAGTCGCCGGCTCGGCCGGGGTCCGGGAGGTCGGCGGCCGCGTCGGGCGCGGTCGCCTCGGGTTCCGGCGTGTCGAGGCCGCGCGCGCGGAGGCGGCGGTAGGTCTCGCTCCGCGCGGCGACGTCCTCGGGCGTCCCGAACGCCTCCACGCGACCCTCGCGCAGCACGAGCACAAGGTCGGCCCCGTCCACCGTCTCCGGGCGGTGCGCGATCACGAACACCGTGCGGCCCGGCAGGAAGTCGGCGAGGGCGGCCCGCAGCGCCTCCTCGCTGTCGCGGTCCAGCGCGCTCGTCGGCTCGTCGAGCAGGAGGATGCGCGGGTCGCGCAGCACGGCCCGCGCCAGCGCGAGCCGCTGTCGCTGCCCGCCCGAGAGGCCCGCGCCGCCCGCGCCGAGTCGCGTCGCGTAGCCGTCGGGCATGGCGGCGACGAAGTCGTGGGCGTGGGCGCGGCGGCACGCGGCCTCGACGGCCGCCGCGGAGGCGTCCGGGCGGCCGCGCGCCACGTTCTCGGCGACGGTGCCGTCGAAGAGGTCCGGGTGCTGGTGCACGATGGCGCAGCGCCCGCGCACCGACGCCAGCGTCGCGTCGCGCACGTCCGCGCCGTCGACCCGCACGGTGCCGCGCGTCGCGTCGCGCAGGCGGGGCACGAGGTCGAGGAGCGTGGACTTGCCCGCGCCGCTCGGCCCGACCACCGCCACGCGCGCCCCCGCCGGCACGGCGAACGACACGCCGTCGAGTGCCGCGCGGCCGTCGGGGTAGACGTACGCGACGTCGTCGAAGCGGACCGCCCCGCCGCCGTCGGGCAGGGCCGCGGCGTGCGGCGCGTCGGCGATGGTGGGCACGCGGTCGCGCAGCGCGAACAGCCGCTCGGCGGCGGCCGACGAGATCCCGATGCGGTTGCCCAGGTCCCCGAGCTTGCGGAACGGGTCGAGGGTCCCGAGGAGCGACGTGTAGAGCGCGAGGAACGAGGCGGCGTCCATGGCCACGATGCGCGAGAGGCCGACGCCCAGCATGGCCGCGACCCCGAGGGCCGACATCGTCTCGAGCACGGGGCTCGTCATGGCGTCGGTCCGCGTCATGCGGCGGTCCTCGTCGTAGAGACGCGCGGACCGTGCGGCGAAGCGCGTGATCTCCGCCGCCTCGCCGCCGAACGCCTGCACGGTGCGCAGGCCGCCGAGCGCCTCCGCCGCCACCGACATCATGCCGCTGCGGGCCTCGAGCACGCCGCGCGCGCGCCGCCGGATCTTGCGCGCGAGCAGCGCGGTCGTGCCGAACACGATCGGGAACACGCCCAGCGTCAGGAGGGTGAGTTCCACGTCGATGGCCGCCGCGACCGCCACCATGCCGACCACCTTCACCGGCTCGCGGACCACCTTGGCGAGCGCCGCCCCGAGGCCCGCCGACAGGTAGTCGACGTCGGTGGTGAAGCGGGAGATGGAGTCCTGCAGGCCCTGCGCCTCGTAGAAGCCCACGGGTTGTTTCAGCGCGTGGGCGAAGACCTCCTCGGCCACGTCGAGCACGGCGCGGCGGGTCAGCGCTGCGGTCCACGCGTCCTGGAGGAACCGGGCGAACGACTTGAGCGCGGTCAGGACGACCCCGAGCGCGAGGAACGCCGCGAGGAGCGACGCCTTGTCGCGCCCGGCGATGCGGCGGAGCGCGTCGATGAGGTTCCTCGACCAGACGTCGATGGCGCCGGTCCCGGCGCTCTCCTCGCCGAACAGCACGCGGAAGAACGGGAGGCCCGTCGCGAACGTGAGGGTGTTGAGGACGCCGACGGCGAGGGCCGCGGCCATCGCGGCGAGGAGCCGGGCGCGGTGGCGCAGGACGTACCGGACGAGACGGAGGTAGGGGTTCATCGCGGTCGCCCCGTGGGGCCCCGCTTGCGGGCCGACGCGCGGGCGACGAGGCGGGCGAGGACCCGCCGCGGGAGCCCAGGGCGCGCGAACGACGCGTCGTAGCCGCAGAGCACGCGCCACCGGTCGGTCCGGGACACCGCGGATCCGACGGAGGCGTCGAGCCGCGCGAGGTCGCGCGCCCGCCGCCGCCACGGCACGGGCCGTCCCGTCGCTCGGGCGCCGTCGAGATCGACCACGGCGTACGCGACGCCGCGCGGCGTCGGGAAGGCCACGAGGTTCGGGGCCTTGAGGTCGCGGTGGGTCACCTCGGCGTCGTGCAGGCGGCGCAGGAAGCGTCCGAGGCGATGCAGCGCGGCGTGGCGCGCCGCCGGGGACAACGCGGCGAACGGCGCGCGACCGTCCGGGCCGCCGACGACGGCGACGTGGAGGTCCACCGCCGCGTGCGTGCCGCCCGCGCGGGCCGCGACGTAGACGCCGCCGCCGGAAGGGTCGGTCGCGGCGAGGAGCGGCTCCGGGCACGCGACGCCGCGGACCCGGAGGGCGTACGCGCGGCGGAAGGCGCGGAGCGCGCGCGGCGTGCGGAAGCGGTCGCGCCACGTCGCGGCGTAGCGCTTCAGCACGACCGCGCGGTCGCCGGACGGCGCCGGGACGGCGAGGACACGCCCGTCGGCCTTGAGCGGGCGGGCGCCGACGGGGTCGGCGGCGAGCCACGCGGCCGCCGCGTCGCGCCACGCCGCGTCGGTCGCGTCGAGGGACCGCACGCCTCGGCCGCCCGCGGGCGTCGGCTCGAATACCTCGAAGTGCCGTCCCGTCCGCGTGGGACGGCGACTGCGGCCACGACGGTACGCCCGCGCCACGCGGCGCGCCGCGGCCGCCACCAGCGGGAACCACCGGCGCGCGGCCGCCGCGTCGCCGTCCTCGTACGCGCGCAGGGCCGCGAGCCCGGCGCGCGGGTCGGGCGCGAGGCCGTGCGCCGCGGCCGCGAGCGCGGCGAGGCGGCGGGGGGGCGACAGCGGCGGGGCGAGGTCGCGGGTCCCGGGGTCGAGGAGCACCGGCCCGGCGGGCGTCACGAGCAGGTTGCCGCGGTGGACGTCGGGGTCGGCCCAGCCCGCGTCGTGGGCGCGGCGCAGGAGCGCGCCCGTCGCGGCGGCCAGCGCGCGCCGCGCCTCGGGCGCGAGGCCGGTCGCGAGGTGGCGGACAAGATCGACGCCCTCGGGGACCGCCGCGAGGACGAGCACGTCGTATCCCGCCTCGGGGCGCGCGCTCCACCCGAGCACCGTCGGCACGGCGACGCCCGCGCCCGCGAGCCCCTCGAGGACGCGCCCCTCCGCCGCGCCACGCGGGCGGCGCGCGCAACGCAGACGGTCGCGCGTCGAGCGCAGGCGGCGCACCTTCACGAACGTCGGCGCGGGGCCGTCGGGCCCGGGCAGCGTCACGGCCGCGGTCACCCGCATGGGGCGGTCCTTCACGACCCGCGCGTCCGGGGGCCAGCCCCGACCGTCGGCGGCGGCGGCCGCGAGCGCCTCGGCGCCGGCGAGGGCGTCGGCGTACCCGTCGCGGAACCAGCGGAAGGGCAGGGGGGCCGGCACGGCGGGCTATGGTAGGCGGTCCCTGCCGCGCGGGCCCCTCCCCGTCGGCCCGGAGGGTTCCTCCCCGATGCTGCGGGTGCAGCGCCTCATCCTCCTCGAACTCGTCGTGACGCTCGTCCTGACGCTCTTCGTCGTGACGACGGTCCTCTTCACGGCCCTCGCCCTCGGGACCATGGGGCGCATGGAGGGGCTCAACTTCGCGTTCCTGCTGACGCTGCTGCCCCCCCTCCTCCCCCTGGCGCTCAGCTTCAGCCTCCCGTTCGCATACCTCCTGGCCGTCGCCCTCGTGTACGGGCGCCTCGTCAGCGACCGCGAGTTGGTCGCACTCCGGATCGCCGGGGTCCACCCCCGCGTGGCGGCCGCCCCGGCCCTCGCCGTCGGCGGCGTGCTCTCGCTCGCGAGCCTCGTCCTCCTCGGCTGGGTGCTGCCCGAGGGCGCGCTGGCGAGCCTTGTCCGGACGGGCGACGTCGCCGAGCAGTTCCTCGGCCAGCTCGCGAGCAGCAACCGGTCGGTCTCCACCTCGAGGATGCGCCTGTCGTTCGACCACTACGAGCCGGGCACCGGCGGCGGCACGGGCGTCTTCCGCGATTTCGAGATGGACGTGCGCGTCGGCGACAGCGGCCGGCCGCTGAAGCTGATGGGGCAGGAGCTGCGGCTGACCCAGGGCGAGGACGGCCAGCTCCTCATCGGCACCCCGCGCGCCTACGCGCTCTCGAGCGATCCGGGGGCCGCCGCCGGCTCGCCGCTGCGCGACGTCGGGCCCCGGACGATGGACGTGGGCTACGTGGAACGGCTGGGCGCTGCGACGGGCTTCAACGAGCTGCTCGGCGCCTCGCGCGTCGAGGTGAAGGCGCCCGGGCTCGCGCTCCCCGACCTGCTGTACCTCATGGCCCGGGGCGACACGCCGAAGGTGCCGTACCGGCGCTCGTCCACCGAGTTGCACGGGCGCCTCGCGACCGCGCTGCTGCCGTTCCTTTTCGCGCTGGCGTCGGTGGGCATCGCGTTCCAGCTCTCCCCGCGGGCCCGCCGGCTCACGGGTTTCCTCCTCTCGTTCCTCCCGATCCTGCTCGTCCACCTGCCGCTCTGGGTCGCGGGGCGCTCGCTGTCCGACGCGGGGCGCATCCCGGCCGAGGTCGGCATGTGGGCGCCCGACGCCGTCCTCCTCGCCGCCGGCTCCGTCCTCCTCCTGCGCGCGTACCGCCGATGATCTTCCGCCGCCACGACCGCTACTACGTCCGGCAGTACCTCACGTCGCTGTGCGCGTCGCTCGCCTTCCTCTCGGCGCTCGTGATCGTGTTCGACTTGGCGGACCGGATCGACGACCTGCCGAGGGCCGCGAAGCAGATCCTGGCCGCCGGGCGCACGCCCACCGGGCTCCTGCTCGAGTACTACGGCACGCTGCTGCCGTTCCTGTGGATGAAGCTGATCCCGTTCTCGGCCCTGATCGCCGCGGGGCTCGTGTTCACCTGGCTTGCGCGGGCGAACGAGTTGTCGCCGATCGTGACCGCGGGCGTCCCGTCGATCCGCCTCCTGGCGCCCATCCTCGGGGTCGGCGTCCTGCTCGTCGTGGGCATGACCGTGGCCCGCGAGACCGTCGTGCCCGGCCTCTCACGTCGGCACGACGACCTGCACCGCGTGTTCAAGCGCAGCGGGCGCGGCGACCGGCTGACCGACGTGAAGCACCTGTTCGACCGCGACGGCGGCCGCGTGTCCATGGCCGCCTACCTCCCGGCGCGACGGCGCATGGAGGGCGCGTGGGTGACGTTCCGCGGCCAGCCGACGCCCGCCGGGCCGCGCGACGTCGCCTACCAGTTCCCGTTCCTTGACTGGGACGACGCCACGGGGGCGTGGCTCGCGGCGAACGGCGGGACGCGCTGCGTCCTCGACCCGCGCGAGAGCGGGGCGGACGCGACCGCGCTGCCGGCCGGCGCGCGCGCCCCCGTCGCCATGCGCCCCTCGCTGCTCGAACTCACGCTGCGCCAGGGCACGGCCCTCGGGTTCTCGTCGGACGAGATCTCGACGCTGGCCGACGGCTACCCGGACAATCCGCGCTTTCGGCTGCTGCTCCACCAGCAGTGGGCGGCGCCCGTGGGGACGTTCGTGCTGCTGCTCCTGGGCCTGCCGATGGTCTACCGGCTGGGGCGGGCCAACGTCTTCCGCACGTTCGGTGCGACGAACGGGCTCGTCGCGGCGTACTACCTGGCCGACGCGGTCCTCACCGACATGGGGTCCCGGGGCGCGCTGAACCCCGTCGTCGCGGCCTGGGCCGCCCACGTCGTGTTCGCGGCGCTCGGCACGGTGCTGATGTCGTCGGTCGAGACCTGACGGCGACCGGACGGCGACCGGACGCGCGTCAGGGGTTGTCGACGGCGTGCTCGCGGGCCCAGACGGCGGAGGCCTTGGCCCACGGCGGATAGGCGCCTGCCACCACCTTGTCGATCAGCGGCTTCGCGCGCGGCCCCAGCAGGGCCAGGACGCGCGAGAACCCGTTGTCGGGCGTGGGGTCGGTGCCGAACCGCTCCGGCAGCGGGAGCGCCTTGAACGGCAGCGGCATCCGGCCCGTCGCCAGCACGAGGCCGAGGTCGTTGCCCCAGGTCAGCGCGTCGACGTCCTTCGGCGCCGCGCCCACCGGCAGGCGGACGACCGTCCCGTCGAAGCCGGGGACGGCGCCCGTCGCGACCACCTCGCCGTCCAGGACGACGGCGAGCGTGAGCCCGGTGTTCCGCGCACAGAACCGGCGCACGACCTCTCGGCGCTCGGGCCGCACGGCGATGCCGAGCCGCAGTCCGTCGTCGGCGAGCGACGCCGACGCCTTCGCGACGACGCGTTCGTCCACCGCCTCGTCGTCGATGGCGGGGCTCTCGAGGAGCAGGTAGGTCTCGGGGTCGCCGAGCGGTCGGTCGGCCCGTGGGGCGACCCGCCACCGGCGGGTGGCGGGCGTGTAGAGGTCGCCCCGCTTGCGGGCGTCGGTGAAGCGGGCGATCTCGTCCGCCCGTCGCTCCGCATAGGGGCGCTCGTCGTCGTAGACGCCGCGCCGCATCGCGTCCGGCGGCGCGGGCTGCGCCGGGTCCGGCACCACGACGAGCACCTCCAGGGCCCCGCGTCGGACCAGCGCCGCCTGCATGCGTTCGACGGTCTGCCGGCTCTGGGTCTTGAGGCCGACGACGTCCACCTCGTACTGGTGGGCGCTGCGCACGGAGACCGGCGCGAAGTCGAACGCCGCGATGCGCTTGTCGAGCAGGGGGAGGTTCAGGAGGTTCGCCTCGCCCTGCGACGGCATCGGGAGCCCGAGCCGCTTGGCCCCCGCCACGTCGAAGATCACCGTGAACGGCGAGGCCGACGACTGGGGGGGCGTTCGGGCGAGCTCGGCGTCGAGCGCCGCCAGGATGCCGTCGGCGTCCCGATCGGCGAGGTCCACGAGCGCGCCGATCGCCGCCGTCACCTTCTGGGGATCCACGTCCCAGAGCGACGCGGTCCACTCGGCGGACGTGCGCTGCTGGAAACGGGGCGTCGGGTCGCCGCACCCGGCGACCAGGAGCGGGAGGAGGAGCGCCGACGCCAGAACCGATCGGGATGCCATCGACCGGTAGGATACGCCCCCGTGCCGCGACTCCAACGTCAGTACCGGGATCTCTCCGTCCCCGTGGAGGCGTTCACGTTCACGGTGATCCTCCCGGAGGTGGGGCGGCGCCTGGACCTCCTCCTGCGCGCCCACTTCCCCTGGCGCAGCCGCGAGCACTTCCAGAAGATGATCGACCGGGGCGAGGTGACGGTGAACGGGGCGGTCCGCAAGGCGTCCCTCCGTCTCGAAAAGGGCGACGAGGTTGTCGTCCGGATCCCCGTCGCGCCCGACGCGCCCGCCAAGGAGTCCGGGGAGGGGCTGGTCGTCTTGTACGAGGACGAGGCCCTCGTGGCGATCGACAAGGCCGCCGGGGTGGTGGCCCATCCGGTCGGCAAGATCCGCCACGGCACGCTCATCAATCGGCTCCACGCCCGGTACCGCCGCCTCGGCCCGGACGCCGACGGGCCCGACGTGGTGCCGCGGCTGGCCCACCGCCTCGACAAGGACACGAGCGGCGTCCTTCTCGTCGTGAAGGACCGCAAGCTCGACGCGATCGTCACGAACGCCTTCTATCGCCGGCAGGTGACCAAGACGTACTTTGCGGTCGTGACGGGCGTGCCCGCCGCCGCCGAGGGGTTCGTGGACGCGCCGCTCGGCACGTCGCCCGAGGGCGAGACGAAGATGGAGATGGCGGTCCGCGCCGACGGGTATCCTTCCCGGACGCGCTGGCGCCTGGTGGAGGCCTTCCGTCGGCACGCGCTGCTCGAGGTCGAGCCGCTCACCGGGCGCACGCACCAGATCCGCGTCCACCTGGCCCACCTGGGGTTCCCCATCGTCTGCGATCATCTGTACGGCGACTGTCGGCCGCTCCGTCGCAGCGACCTCGCGCCGGACGTGTCGGAGGCCGACGACGCGCCGGTGCTGACGCGGCTCGCGCTCCACGCGCACCGTCTCGCCCTCGCGCACCCCGTGACGCGGGCGCCGCTGTCGATCGAGAGCCCGCTGCCCGACGACCTCCGGCACGCGCTGGCCGCCTTGCGGTCGCTGTCGGCTGTGGGGCCTCGCGTGCCGCCGGCTGGTTCTGGCGTGCCGCCGGCTGGTTTTGGCGTGCCGCCGGCTGGTTCTGGCGTGCCGCCGGTTGGTTCTGGCGTGCCGCCGGTTGGGCCTCGCGTCCCGCGCGGCGGGGCCGGCGTCCCGTGAGCTCCGTGCCGCTCCCCCCGCCGGCCCCCCTCCCCCTGCGCTGGACCGCGGCGTGCCGCGCGCGCCTGCGCGACGCCGCCGAGACGCGCGAGGGCGGGTTCGTCCTCGAGGGGCGGAAACTCGTCCTCGATGCGCTGGCCCGGCCCGACCTCGTCGCGCTCGAGGTGTGGCTCGCCGACGACCTGCCCTACGAGGTGGCCGACGAGCTCGACGCGGCGGCCCGCGCGCGCGGCGTGCGCATCGGCCGCGCCCCGGCACGCGACCTCGAGCGCACGAGTGACGTCGTCGCCCCGCAGGGCGTGCTCGCGCTGGCGGCCGATCCGGGCCGCCCCGCCGCCGAGGTCGCGCGGGCGCGCGGCGCCGTCGTGTTCCTCGACGGGGTGCAGGACCCCGGCAACGTCGGCGCCGTCCTGCGCAGCGCGGCGGCCTTCGCGTTCGGCGGTGCGCTCGTGGCCACGGGCAGCGCCGACCCGGTGGGCGCGAAGGCGCTCCGGGCGTCCGCGGGCGCCTCCCTCGCGGTCCCGTTCGCCCGTGGCGCGACCGACGCGCTGCTCGGCGAGGTCGCGGCGGCGCGCCGCGTGGTCTGGCTGCTCGACGACGAGGGCGACGCGTTGTGGGGCGTCGAGCGCGTTCCCGCCGGGCTCGTGCTCGCGGTGGGGAGCGAGGGCCGCGGCGCGTCGGCCGCGGTGCGCCACGCCGCCGCCCGACGGGTGGCGGTCCCGATCGCGCCGCGCGTCGAGAGCCTGAACGCGGCGGTGGCGTTCGGCATCGCCGCCGCGCACCTGGCCCGGTTCGCCGGGGCGGCGCGGACGGGGGCGAAGTGAAGGCCGAGGCGACCCCGGGCACGGTGGTGCGGCAGGACGCCAAGGGCGTGGTCGTGCGCCTCGACGACGGCAGCGCCGACCTGTGGTGCTCGGTGCGCGGGCGCGTCCACCTCGGCGGCCCCGTGAGCGCGACGACCACGCTGGCGGTCGGCGACCGCGTGCGCGTCCACCGCGTGTCGGACGACCGCGGAGCCGTCGAGGAGGCGTTGCCGCGCCGCAGCGTGCTCTCCCGGCCCGAACCCGACCAAGGGCGCCGGCGCACCCGCCTGCTCCAGCGCGTCCTCGCCGCCAACGTCGACCGCGTCGTCGTCGTGGTCGCGGCGGCCGACCCGGGGTTCGACGCCGGGATCGTCGACCGCGTGCTGGTGGTCGCGGAGTGGTCCCGGCTCGACGCGCTCGTCGTGGTCAACAAGCTCGACCTCGTGAAGGAGGAGCCCGTCGAGATCGCGGTCTACCGCAAGATGGGGTACCGCGTGGTGGGCACGAGCGTCGTGACGGGCCAGGGCATCGACGAACTGCGCGCGGCGCTGAACGGCAACGTGTCGGTGATTACGGGCCACAGCGGCGTCGGCAAGACGTCGCTCCTGAACGCGGTGGAGCCCGGGCTCGGCCTCGCCGTCGGCCGCCTGAACGAGGTCACGGGCCGTGGCCGCCAGACGACGACGTCGTCCGTCTGGATCCCGCTCGCGGGCGGCGGCGCGCTGGTGGACACGCCCGGCATCCGCGAGTTCGGCCTCTACAACGTGCCGCCGCGCGAGGTCACGTGGCTCTTCCGCGACCTGCGCGAGGTGGCCCCGCGCTGCAAGTTCGGCGACTGCCTGCACCGGGCCGAGCCCGGGTGCGCCGTGGCGGCGGCCGTGGCGTCGGGCGAGCTCGCCGCGTGGCGCGTCGCGTCGTACCACCGCGTGATCGCGACGATGCCCGACGTGCCGACCTGGGGCATCCCGGGCGAGCGCTGACGGGGGACGCGAGGCCCGGGCGCGCGCGGGGCCCGGCCGTTGGGGCGGGCGCCCCGCCCGGGTAGCGTCACGGTTCCCCGACGGACCTCCGCGATGCCCGGCCCGCTGCCCCCGCCCGACGTCCGCGCGCCGGGCGAGCGCGTCGCCGCGCTCGTCGTGTTCGCGGTGTTCGTGGCCGTGCGCGTCGTCTACGCGGGCCGGCTGCGCGTCGACTCCGACGAACTCCAACACCTCCACCTCGCGTGGGGGTGGTCCGTGGGCCTCGTCCCGTACCGCGACCTGTTCGACAACCACCTGCCCGCGTTCCACCTGCTCTTGGCGCCGCTCCTGCGCGCGACGGGCGAGACGCCGGCGATCGTCGAGGTGGCGCGGCTCGCCCTGATCCCGGTCTTCGTCGCGACGGCGTGGGCGACGTGGCGGCTCGGGCAGCGGGCGTTCTCCCCGCGGGCCGCGGCGTGGGGGACGCTGCTCGGCGTCGGCTCGTTCGAGTTCTACGTCCGGTCGCTCGAGGCCCGCGCCGACGACCTCTGGGCCCTCGCGTGGATCGTCGGGCTCGGGGTCGCGGCGGGCGGGCCGTTCACGCGCGGGCGCGCGCTCGCGACGGGCGCGTGGTTCGGGTTCGCGGCCCTCGCGTCGGTGAAGTCGGCGCTCCTGCTCGTGACGTTCGCGGGGGCCGCCGTGGGCCTCGGCCTCGTGGCGCCGAGCGTGCGCGCGGCCTGGCCCGCGCGGCGCGCGCTCGCCGCCGCGGGGTGGATGGCCCTCCCGGGGCTGGGGATGGCCGGGGCATTGGCGGCCTGGATGGCCTCGGTGGGCGCGCTCGACCCGCTGGTGGCCGGCGTCTTCCTCCACGGCTACGTGCCGGGCGCGCCCGACCCCGTCGGGAACGCCGTGGCGGTCGGCGCGCTCGTCGTCGGCACCGCGGCCCTCCTCGCCGCGGCGCGCGCGATCGTCGCGCGGTCGCCGCCCGACGTCGGGCCGCGGCGGGCGCTCCTCTTCCTCTCGACCACGCTGTTCGTGCTCGTGCTCGAGACGGTCTGGTTCACGTCCGCGCGCCAGGACAAACTGCCGGTGGTCCCCGTCTTGGGCCTCCTCGTCGCCGGCGGCGTCGAGGCCCTCGTGCGGCGCCTGCGCGTCGCGCGCGGCGACGCGCCGCCCGCCGTCGCGCGGCGCGTGACGGCCGTGCTCGCCGTCGTCGTCGTCGTCGCGTTCGGCCGCACGCTCTTCAACCGCCGACCGTGGCTCGACGAGGCGTCGGGCGTCCGCGGCTACCTCGCCGAGATCCTCCGGGCGACCGTCCCGGGCGAGACCGTGCTCGACCCCAAGGGGCAGTCCGTCTTCCGCCGCCGTGCCACCTATCCCGTCTACGAGCGGTTCACCCGCGAGCGCATCGAACGCGGCCTGCTCGACGACCCGGCCGTGCGCGACGTGGTCGCGCGCGGGACGTGGTGCTTCTCGCCGGGCACGTCGAAGTACGGCGACGCGACCGCGGCGTTCCTGCGGGCCCACACGTTTCGCACGGGCCGCCTGCGGGTGGCGGGCGCGCGGCTCGGCCCCCTCGAGGCCGGTGCGCGCGTGAACGTCGCCATCGGCGTGCCCGCGGCGTACGTCGTCGTGCGCGAGGACGGCGCACCGTTCGCCGGCACGGTGGACGGCGCCCCCTACGACGGCGCCCGCGCGTGGGCCCCGGGGCCTCACGTCCTCGATGCGGGTCCGGGCCCCGCGACGCGGGTCGCCGTGGTGCCCGCGGCGTTCGTCGTGCGCGGCGGCGCGCCGTTCGTCGAGACGCGCCTCGACCTCACGTTCAGCGGGTGGTGAACGCCGTCGGCGCGGGGTCGCGGGGGAGGAAACCGGGCAGGCGTCGCGCCGCGGCCCGGGCCGCGCCAGCGAGGTAGAGGCTGCCCGTCACGAGCACGAGGTCGTCGGGCGCGGCCCGCGCGAGGGCCGACGCGAGGCCCGTCGCGGGGTCGGGCGCCGTGGTGACGGTCGGGCCGCCGACGGCGGCGATCACCTCGGCGAGCCGCGCGGGCGCGAGGGCCCGGGGCGACGGCACGCCGCACGCGACGACGCTCGTGGCGCCGCCGACGAGCGCGCGGACGATCCCCTCCACGTCCTTCTCCTCGAGCACGCCCACGACGAGGTGGAGCGCTCGGTGGGGGAAACACGTCGCGAGGGTCGCGCGGGCCGCGCGGGCCGAGGCGGCGGTGTGGGCGCCGTCGATCACGACCGTGGGCGTGCGGTGGACCCACTCCATGCGCGCGGGGAGCGTGACCGTCGCGCAGCCCGCGCGGATCGCGGCGTCCGGCACGTCGAGGAGCCGCGCGAGCGCGACGGCCACCGCGGCGTTCGTCGCCTGGTGCGCGCCCGCGACCGGGAGCTCAAGCGCGACGGGGCCGGCGCCGCGGGGGCCCGCGACGGTCAACGTGAGGCGGGGGCCCGGGCCGGCCGCCACGTCCGTGACCTGAATCTCGCGGCCCACGCGGTACAGCGGGGCGCGGACCGCCGCGACGGCCGCCTCGATCACCGCGAGCGCGCCGGTGCCGATCGGCACCGCCGTGACCAGGGGGACGCCCGGCTTCGCGATGGCGGCCTTCTCGGCGGCGATGAGCTCGAGCGTGTCGCCGAGGAACTTCGTGTGCTCGAGCTCGATCGTCGTGACCGCGGTGGCCGACGGCTGGCACACCGTCGTGGCATCGAGCCGCCCGCCGAGGCCGACCTCGAGGACGACGGTGCGGCACCCGGCCTCGCGGAAGGCCACGTGGGCCGCCGCGGTGACGACCTCGAAGAACGTCGGGTAGGCGGACGTGCCGACGCGGGTCCGGAGCGCTGGCAGCAGCGCGTCGGCGGCGCGGACGAGCGCGGCCTCGCGGACGGGCTCGCCGTCCACGCTCACGCGCTCGGTCAGCGACTCGAGGTGCGGGGAGACGTAGAGCCCCACGGGCCCGCGCCCCGCGGCGCGCAGGATCGCGTCGAGGATGCGGCAGGTGCTGCCCTTCCCCTTGCTGCCCGTGACATGGACCGTCGTCGGGCCGCGCTCGGGGCGGCCGAGGTCGGCGAGCAGCCCGTCCATCCGCGCGAGGTCGAAGTGCGCCGGCGACGCGTCCCCGGGCATCTTCTCCTCGTAGTTCTTGGAGGCGGCGAGGAGGCGCTCGACGTCGGCGAGGGTGCGGATCCGGTCGGGGAGCACGGCGGGCCCAAGGTAAGCGAACGGGCCCGCCCCGTGCTGCGCTATCCTGACGCCGTCCGCCCGACCGAAAGCCCCGGCCATGCCCCTTCCCCGTCCCCCGTCCTCGTCGTGCCTCCGTGTGGGGGTCGCCCCGACCGCGGGCGCCCCCAACCTCGGCGCGCGCGGGTCGGCCCGTGCGGCCCTCCTCGCGGCGCTCGTGGTGGCGCTCGGCGTGGCCACGTACGCGGTGATGCGCCCACGCCCGCCGGCGCCGCGGCCGCGCCCGGTCGGCGACGTCGTCGACGTCGTCCTCCCGCCGTCGGTCCTCGCCGACCTCGGGCCCCTGCGCGACGTGGCGCCGACGCCGTCGCGGACGTTCGACGCGAAGGCGTTCGACCACGTCCTGCGCGCCGTCGTCGGCGGCACGCTCGTCACCGAGGGCGACGAGCTCTCGCCGGCGGAGATCGCGGCGCTGCCGCCCGCCGAACTGCCGGGCCGCCTCGTCGAGACGTGGGGCACCGTGCGCGAGCTGTCGGCGGAGGCGTTCGCGTCGGGCGTGAACCCGCGGTGGGACCAGCTGTGGGCCTTCGCGCTCGACGCGGACGGCGGCGGCGGGGCCGTGGTCGTCGTGCGGCCGGGCGAGTCCCGGGCGCTCGACGGCGGCAAGCCCGCCCCGACGCGCATCGGCGCGTCGCTGCCGCCGCTCAAGAACGGCGACCGCGTGCGCGTGCGCGGCGTCGCGCTGCAGCGACGCGTCGGCTCCATCGGCACGCTCGCCCTCGACGCGCCGACGCCGGTCGTCGTGGGGCGGCAGTTCCGCCTCGTCGTCGGCGGGAAGGCGGCGCCCGCGACCCTCGACGAGGTGCCGTGGGCGAGCATCCGCGACCGCACGCTCGGCGAGACGCGGGAGTTCGCCGACGACGCGCACTGGGCGCTCCTCGCGTGGCAGCGCCGCGTCGGCTGGCGGCCCCCGGTGGCCGCGATGGTGTCGGGCGCCCTGCCGGTCGAGCCGTTCGGCCGCGCGGAGTTCTTGCGCTGGAAACAGGACCTCGAGGCGGACGTGGCGCCAGCCCCGTCGGCGCCCGATCCGCGGGCGTTCACGCTCGCGTCGCGCGGCAAGGTCTTCGCGTTGACGGGGTACCTCGCCGACGTGCGCGCCGAGGACGGGGACCGCATCCCCGAGAACCCCTACGACGTCGACCGGCGCTACACCTACTGGCTCATCTCCGACAACTACGCCCACGTCGGCATCCTGCTCCACGCTGCGTTCCCTCGCACCCGCTTCCCCGGCGTGGACGCGCCGGCCCCGACGAAGCCGGTGCGCGTCCGGGCCTTTGGCGTGTTCGTGCGGAGCTTCTCCTACACCCCCAAGGACGGCGGGGAGCTGACGACGCCGTCCTTCCACTTGCTCCACCTCGAGCGAGACGGCCGTTGAGCCCCGGGCCGCGCCGGACGGCGTCGCGCCGCCGGCCGGGTCCGGGGTATGATCCCTGCGCCGTCCGCCCCGTGACGACCGAAGGCACTCCATGTTCGAGTCCCTGAAGCAGCAGCCGCGGGGCATGACGCCGCGCGAACGTACGCGCCTGTTCCTCACGTTGGCGGCCGCCGGCGTCCTCGCCGCGGCCATCTTCGGCGGCGGCGTCCGCGTCTTCACCTCCGACGACCCGAAGCTGGCCACCGTGGCGCCGCTCGCGGGGCGGGCCGCCGACCTGAGCCGCGACCTCGACCCCGCGCCGTTCGACGCGCTGCGCGCCGGGACCGTCCCGCCGACGACCCTCGACGCGGGCGCGCTGCGGCACGCCCTCGCCGAGGTCGCGTTCGACCGCGCGTTGCGGCGCAGCCCGGTCCCCGACGACCGCGCGGCCCGCGAGCGCCGTCGGTTTCTCTCGGCCGTCGCGCACCTCGCCGGGTCGCCCGCGGACGTCGCGGCGCTCGACCCGAAGGAGGCGGCCGGCGCGCTCGTCGAGGTGCGCGGCGTCGTCCGCGGACTCGATCCCGCCGGCTTCGTGTTCCCGGCCCTCGGGGACGGCCGGCGCGTGTACGCGACCGCGCTCGTCGGGCCCGACGGGGCGCGCGTGGTCGTCGTCGATACCGAGGTGCCGCACGACCGCCGCGCGCCGGAGGTCGCCCCCGACGTGCCGTCGGACGCGCCGCGCCTGCTCCGCCGCCCGGCGTTCGAGGAGGGGCAGCCCGTCCACGTGCGTGGGTACGTCCTGCAGCCGTACCAGGGCACGCTCGGGTCGCTCGTGCTCGACGCGCCGACGGTCGTGCTCGTCGGGCGCGACTACCGGCCGGCGGTGGACGCGCCGCCGCCGCCGTCGTCGCTCGAGGCCATCGTCCCGGCCATCGCACCCGACCGCTCGCGCCAGGACACCTGGGAGGTCGAGGACCCTGCCTACTGGATGGCGATGCACTGGGCCCGCTCGCTCGGCAACGCGCGGCTGGTCCAGGGCCTCGTCAACGGCGCGTTCCCGTCGCGCCGGTGGGCCCGCCCGCAGTTCCTGCAGTGGTCGCGCGATCTCGCCGCCGACGGCGCCGACGCGCAGGGGCGCCTCGCCGCGAAGGACCCGCGGGCGTTCACGAACGAGGCGCGCGGGAAGATCCACGTCCTCACGGGCGTGCTCGCGTCCTACGAACACGACGACTGGGACCGCGTGGCCGACAACGCATACGACCTCGGCCGGCGGTGGATCTACCGCCTCTCGAGCGACCACCACGCCGCGGACGCCCTCGTGCGGTTCGACGCGCCGTTCCCGCTCTCCACGTTCCCGGGCGTCGTGCGGCCCAACCCGAAGGCCCCGCAGCGCGTGCGGATCTTCGGGGTCTTCCTGCGCAACCACTCGTACGCGCCCGCGGGCCCCAGCGACCCACTCGAGCGGCAGCGCTTCGAGGCCCGCGAGGACCGCGAGATCACCGTGCCGATGTTCGTCGCGCTGCATGTGCAGCCCGACCCGCTGGCGCCGCCGGGCCCGCTGTGGAAGAACCCCTTCTTCTGGACCGGGGTGGGCCTCGCGGTCTTCTTCGTCACGTTCTTCGTCGTGATGCGCACCATGGACGCCCGCGAGGACGGCGCCGCCAACGTGCGCGACGCGAAGCGGCGGGCGAAGATCTACGGCGAGGTGCTCGCCCGGCGCGCGCGCCGCGCGGCCAGCGCGTCGGGGGCCGGCGCGCCCGACGCCGAGGCCGGCCTCGGCGCGGAGGACCCCTCCCGATGACCCGTCGCAAGCCGCTCGTCCCGGAGCATCGCCTGGCCGTCCGTGGCGCCGATCCCTCCACCGTCGTGACCGAGGTGATCGTGGGCGTCGGCCTCGTGGGGCGGCTTGAGTCCCTCGTGGCGGAGGCCGCGCCGCGCGCCACGCGGCAGTTGGTGGTCGTAGACGCCGGCGTCGCGCCCGCGCGCGTGCACGGCCGCTGGCCCGGCGAGTGGGCACCCGACCCGGCGACGTCGATCGTCATCCCGGGCGGCGAAGCCGCGAAGACCCGCGCGGTGCACGCGCGGCTCGAGGACGCGATCCTCGACGCCGGGCTCACGCGCGACGACGTGGTCGTCGCGGTGGGGGGCGGGGCGGTCCTCGACGTGGCCGGTTATGCCGCCGCGACCACGCGCCGTGGGATCCCCTGGGTCGCCGTGCCGACGAGCGTGGTGGCGCAGGTCGACGCGTCCATCGGCGGCAAGACCGCGGTGAACCACCCGCGCGGCAAGAACCTGTTGGGCACCTATCACCCGCCTCGCCGGGCCGTCGTGGACGTGGGGGCGCTCCGGACGCTCCCCGAGCGCGAACGGACCGCGGGCCTGGCCGAGGTCTACAAGACGGGCCTCGTCGGCGACCGCGACCTGCTCGCGACGCTGACGGGCCGGGGCGCGCGCGACGACGACGCCTGGTGGGTCGACCTCGTGGCCCGCGCGCTGGCCGTGAAGGCGAAGCTCGTGGCGGCGGACGAACGCGACGTCGGCGTGCGCCGGGTCCTCAACTACGGGCACACGGTCGGCCACGCCCTCGAGACCGCCCTCGGGAACGAGGCGATCCGCCATGGCGAGGCGGTCGCCGTCGGCATGGGCGTCGCGGCCGAGGTGGCGCGCGGGCGCGGGATGGTCGCGTCGCGCTTCCTCGAGGCGCAGGACGCGGCGCTCGCGCTCCTCGGGCTGCCGATCCGCGTGCCCGCGGCGGTCCGGCCGACGACGCTCGCCGACCTCGCGCTCGAGGACAAGAAGCGGCGGGCGGGCGGCGAGCTGACCATGGTGCTGCCGCGGTCGCGCGGCGGCGTCGTGGTGGTCGAGGACGTGACGCGCGCCGAGCTCGAGACCGCGATCCTCGCGCGTTGGGAGCGGCGACAGCGTCGGCGCGGGTAGGCTCGCGCCCCGCTGCCTGCCCGTCGCCTCTCCGCCGGAGCTCGTCGTGACCGCGATCCCCGTCGATCCCACGCCCGCGCTCCTGACGGTGGCCGAGGCGTCGGGGTATCGGCGCACCTCGTACCACCGCGAGGTCCTCGACTTCCTGGCGCGCCTCGCGGCGCGCACGCCGCACCTGCGGCTTGCCTCCATGGGTACGAGCGGCCTCGGGCAGGACCTCGCCTACGTGGTGGTCAGTCGGCGGGGGCTGCTGACCCCGGAGGCGGCCCGGGCCTCGGGGCTGCCGATCGTGCTGGTCGTGGGCAACATCCACGCCGGCGAGGTGGAGGGCAAGGAGGCGGCGTGCATGTTGGCCCGCGACGCCACCGTCGGCGCCCGCGCGTCCCTGACCGACGGCTGCGTGCTCCTGCTGCTGCCCGACTACAACCCCGACGGCAACGACCGCATCGACCCGGCGCACCGCGCCCTCGACCTCGCGAAGCTCGAGGGCCAGGTGGGGCCCGAGTTCGGCGTCGGCACGCGCTACACGGGTGCGGGCTGGAACCTCAACCGTGACTACACGAAACACGATGCGGTCGAGAGCCGGTGCCTCTCGCGGCTGCTCGCGACGTGGCGGCCCCACGTCGTCGTCGACTGCCACACGACCGACGGGTCGATCCACGGCTACGAGCTGACGTACGACACCGCGCGCAACCTCGCGTCGTGCCCGCCGGGCCCGGCCGAGTTTGCCCGCGACGTGCTGCTCCCCGAGGTGACGCGCGGCCTGTTCGCGAAGACGGGCTTCCGCACGTGGTTCTACGGCAACTTCCGCGACTCCCTCGCGCCGGAGGCGGGTTGGGAGTCGTACCCGCCGCTGGCGCGCTACGGCAGCCACTTCCGCGGGCTGCTCGGCGGCGTAGACGTGCTCCTCGAGGCCTACTCGTACGTCGACTTCGAGACGCGCTGCGGCGTCACGTACGGCATCCTCGTGGAGTTGGTCGAGCGCGTGGTCGCGCGGGGCCCGGAGATCGTCGGGATGGTGGCGAAGGCCGCGGCCGACACCGTGGCCCGCGGGGCCGCCCCGGCGCCGGGCGACCTCGTCGGCATCGACTACGGCGTGCCCGTGCGCGACGCGGAGGGGCGCCTGCGCTTCCGCCATCCCGGGGCGCCGCTCGTCGAACACGACGTCGAGGCGTGGGATCTCGACAGCCAGCGCGTCCGGCGCGTCCCCGGGCGCGAGCGGCGGACCTATCGCTCGATGTTCTTCGGGCGCTACGAGCCCACGGTGTCGGTGCAGCGGCCGTGGGGCTACGTCGTGCCGGCCGCGTGCGCGTCGGTGCTCGCGAAGGTGCGCAGCCACCAACTGGCCCACCGCACCGTCACGGCGCCGGTGACGGTCGTCGTGGAGGCGTACCGGGTGACCGGGCGCGAGCCGACGGCGAGCCCCGACGTCGGCGACCGGCCGCGCACCGAGACCGTGTTCACGGTGCGGGCCGAGCGCGCCACGATGGCGCTGTCGCCGGGCGACGTGGTGGTGCCCACGGCGCAGCCGTGGGGGAACCTCGCGATCTACCTCCTCGAGCCCCATGCCGACGACGGGCTCGCGCGCTGGGGGCACTTCGACGACGTCGCGGTGGGGCAGCCGTTTCCGGTGGCGCGGCTCCTCGCCGACCCGGGCCCCCTCCCGACCGAGGACGGCTCCGACCCGACGGCCGCCGACGACCGCTGAGCGCC
>Ga0105047_10006211_pt1 | contig 20304 bp, 22 predicted proteins | sample MAT04_FD_78384 | JGI IMG/M metagenome (GOLD analysis project Ga0105047, IMG submission 78384) | Freshwater microbial communities from Lake Fryxell liftoff mats and glacier meltwater in Antarctica - MAT-04 (megahit assembly) | ecosystem: Environmental > Aquatic > Freshwater > Ice > Liftoff...
CCTTGCAGGCGCCGTTGACGATGACGAACAGGTCGCCCCCGCCCCGGTAATCGCGGTTCACGATCATCAGGTCATCGAGGATGCCGCCGGCGTCGTTGAGCAGCAGGCCATACCGCTGCTTGCCCACCGGCAGGTCGACCACGTCCACCGGCATCAGGGTCTCGAATGCCGCGGCGGCATCGGGTCCGACCAGTCGCAACTGGCCCATGTGAGAGACGTCGAACAGCCCGGCTGCGTTGCGGGTGTGGAGGTGTTCGGCCATCAGGCCGGCAGGGTACTGGACCGGCATGTGGTAGCCGGCGAACGACACCATGCGCGCGCCGAGTTCGACGTGCAGCCCATGCAAAGGCGTATGGCGAAGGGATTCAGAAGGTGGGCTGGACAAGCGGATTCTCCCGGGGCAAGGCGGATCCATGGCTCAAGCCATGGGCTGCCCCCGCTGTCCGTGGTACCTGAGAGATTCACCGCTGCGGACCCCTGCTTTCGGGCCATGGCGGCTTGCTCCTTCGGTGGAGCGCCTGGCCGGCGCTCTCTCTCCAGTGGGGAAACGCCGGCCCAGTATCGCTACCGGCTGGCGGTTGTCAGTCCTTTTGCCTGAGCGTTCAACCGGCTGCAATCAGCCGGCACTGCGCCTTCGGCGGCCGTCCCGAGGGAAAGCTCTCTCCTGACCCGTTGGATTGTAGCCCCGGCAATCGGTGCCATCCTGCACCGGACATCAATCGGTCAACTGTCGTTTTCAGGCAAGGAGGCTCACATGCCCGCGTAGTTGGGTCCACCACCGCCCTCGGGCGTTACCCAGACGATGTTCTGCGTCGGGTCCTTGATGTCGCAGGTCTTGCAATGCACGCAGTTCTGCGCATTGATCTGCAGGCGGTCGGTGTTGTCGTCATTCTTGACGTACTCATAGACCCCGGCCGGGCAGTACCGCGCCTCGGGTCCGGCGTATTTCGCCAGATTGATGCGTACGGGAACCGACGCGTCCTTGAGCGTCAGGTGTGCCGGCTGCTGCTCCTCGTGGTTGGTGTTGCTGATGAACACGCTGGAGAGCCGGTCGAACGTCAGCTTGCCATCGGGCTTGGGATAAACGATGGGTTTGCATTCGGCGGCCGGCTTGAGATAAAGATGGTCCGGCTTGTCGCGATGCAGTGTCCACGGTATGTTGCCGCGCAGCGCGACCTGCTCGATGCCGTTCATCAGCGTGGCCACCGTCAGGCCTTTCTTGAACCAGGTCTTGAAGTTGCGCGCCTTTTTCAGTTCCGCATGCAGCCAGCTGTCTTCGAACGCCTGCGGGTATGCCGTGAGTTCGTCGTGCTGGCGGCCCTCGCCGATGGCGTCGAACGCCGCCTGCGCGGCCAGCATGCCGGTCTTGATCGCGGCGTGGCTGCCCTTGATGCGGCTGACGTTCAGGTAGCCAGCTTCGCAGCCAACCAGCGCGCCGCCAGGGAACACCGTCTTGGGCAGGCTGAGCAGGCCGCCAGCAGTGATCGCGCGCGCCCCGTAGGCGATCCGCTTGCCCGGCTTGATGCCCTTGGCCTCATCGCCTTCTAGGTAGTACCGGATATTCGGGTGGGTTTTCCAGCGCTGGAACTCCTCGAAAGGGCTGAGGTAGGGATTGCTGTAGTCCAGGCCGGTGATGAAGCCCAGCGCGACCTTGTTGTCGTCGAAGTGGTACAGGAAGGCGCCGCCATAGGTGTCGTTGTCCATCGGCCAGCCGGCGGTGTGCAGCACGAAGCCGGGCTCATGGCGCTGCGGGTCGATCTCCCACAACTCCTTGACGCCCAGGCCGTAGGTCTGCGGGTCGCTGTCGGCATCGAGCTTGAAACGTGCGATCAGCTGCCGGCCCAGGTTGCCGCGCGAGCCTTCGGCAAACACCGTGTATTTGGCATGCAGTTCCATGCCGAGCTGGAAACTGTCGCCGGGCTTGCCGTCCTTGCCGACACCCATGTTGCCGGTTGCCACACCGATGACCGAACCGACTTCGTCGTAGAGCACCTCGGCAGCGGGGAAACCCGGGAAGATCTCGACGCCCAGGGCCTCTGCCTGCTCGGCCATCCAGCGCGTGACGGATCCCAGGCTGACGATGTAGTTACCGTGGTTCTGCAGGCAATCGGGCAACAGGAAGTTGGGCGTGCGCAACGAGGACGTCTCGCCGAGGAAGACCATGGCGTCGTCGGTAACCGGTTGGTTCAAGGGCGCACCGCGCGCCTTCCAGTCCGGGATCAGTTCGGTCAAGGCCTTCGGGTCCATGATCGCGCCCGACAGAATATGGGCGCCAGGCTCCGATCCCTTTTCCAGCACCACCACCGAGAGCTCTTGTCCCGTGGCCGATGCCAATTGCTTGAGGTGAATCGCGGTGGCCAGTCCGGCGGGGCCGCCACCGACGATGACCACGTCATATTCCATGGCTTCGCGCGGGCCGTGTCGCTCGATGATCTCTTCAGGTGTCATGGTTCGGGGGCTTTCAGTTGATCGGTGGCAGCGTCACGCAGCAGTCGCAATTTTATGCGGCCATCACCGGTGCGACGCCATAATGGTTTGATCAAGCTGACTGGCGCATACTGAGGAATGGCATACCGCATTGACCTTTCGGGCCGAGTGGCCTTCATCACGAGCGCATCGGGCCGGCAGGACGTTGCCGAAGACGACAACTTCGTGTTCGATACCAACGTCAAGGGTGCGTTCTTCGTGGCCCAGGCAGTCGGCAAGCGGTTGCGGGCGCGGGCCAGCGGTTCCGTGCCCGGCACCTTCCGCGGTGGGCGCACCGTCAACTTCGCGTCCGTGGTCGGCCTGCGGGTGTTGCCGCAGATCGGTGTGTATGGCATGGGCCATTTCGTTAATGGCGCGGTGATCGCGGCCGACGACGGATGCGCGGCATGAGATATACCCTTCCCGCGCGCAAGAAGCAGGTGTTCGAGACCACGATCCCGATCCGCTGGGGTGACATGGATGCGATGGGACACCTGAACAACACCACCTACTTCCGCTACATGGAGGTCTGCCGGATCGACTGGATGGCCTCGGTCAACCATGTGCCCAGCGACGCCGAGGACGAGGGCATCGTCATCGTCAATGCGTTCTGCAACTTCTACCGCCAGCTGACCTACCCTGGCGACGTGCGGCTGACGATGTATGCCAGCGACCCGGCGCGCACCACCTTCGAGACCTGGGTCACGATGGTGCGTGCCAACGACCCCGGCGTGGTCTGCGCCGAGGGCGGTGCGACCACGATCTGGGTCGACATCCCGAACCAGAAGGCCAGGGCCCTGCCGGACTGGCTGCGCGCGCTGGTGAACTGAACCTGCACGTCTCACTTCTGCCGCGGCACCCGCCCCAGCAGGTAGAACTCGGGGTTGGGCATCATGCCGCTCATATTGGCGATACGGTTGGACAGGCCGAAAAATGCGGTGATGGCGCCGATGTCCCAGATGTCCTCGTCGTCCAGCCCATGCGCGTGCAGGGCGTCGAAATCGGCATCCTCCACCTGGTCTGCCTGTTGGCACACTTTCATCGCGAAATCGAGGATGGCGCGCTGACGTGCAGTGATGTCGGCCTTGCGGTAATTGACCGCCACCTGGTCGGCCACCAGCGGCTTCTTCTCGTGGATGCGCAGGATGGCGCCGTGCGCCACCACGCAGTACAGGCAGTTGTTGGCCGCGCTGGTCGTGGTGACGATCATCTCGCGCTCGCCCTTGGTCAGGTTCGATTCCTCGCGCAGCATCAGCGCGTCATGGTAGGCGAAGAAGGCGCGCCACTCGGCAGGGCGGCGGGCCAGGGCCAGGAACACATTGGGAATGAAGCCTGATTTTTCCTGCACCTCCAGGATGCGGGTGCGAATGTCCTCGGGGACGTTCTTCAGGTCGGGTGCGGGATAACGGGTCATGCTGGCTCCTTCAATCGTTGCTGCTCAGCTTACCAGTGCGCGCCGAACTGCCGCCGCAGGTCGTACAACTGCTCCTGGCTCAGCGGGCTGACGGCTTGGGGCCGCATCGCAACCAACTGCGCGGTTTCTTCCAGTTCCTCCAGCGTGGCCATCGCTGCCGCCGGCGACGCGTGCCATACCGTGGGCCCGAGCCGCGCCAGCATCACGGCGCGCAGCTCCATGCCCTTTGCCGCATACCGTTCAATCGTCTCGGCGACACGTTCGGCTGCCTGCGGGTCACCCGGAAAGTGATAAGGAATCACTGGCACATGGCCGACCTTCATGACAAAGTAGGGCGTGACCGGCGCCAGCAACTCGTCGCCATGCGGCGCCAACGTCAGCGCGACGCAATGCGTGCTGTGGGTGTGCAAAACGCAGCGCGGCACCTGCGCAAAGCCGGCCGTGGCGTAGTAGATGCGGGTGTGCAACGCGATCGTCTTGCTGCCCTTGTCGCCGCCGGTCTGGCGGCCGTCCTGGTCGAGCCGGGCCAGCCGGACCGGATCCAGGAAGCCCAGGCAGGCGTCGGTCGGTGTGATCAGGAAGCCGTCGTCGAGTCGCACGCTGATGTTGCCGGCGCTGGCATGCACATAACCGCGTTCGAACAGGCTTTGGCCAATGCGGCAGATCTCTTCGCGGGCGAGGGTTTCGTTCATGTCGTGTGGCAGGTGGGATGCGGGCGGCGGTTCAGCCGCCCATCAGCAGGTGGACCAGATCGGCGGTCGTCCTGCGAGGGTGCGGTGCTCGTCACGGGTACGAAATGCTGTGTATGCGGTTACGTAGTATCGTTCAGGCCTTATTTTCAGGAGACATGCGTGAACAAGATCTACCCCTCCGCCGCCAAGGCGCTCGAAGGTATCGTCAATGACGGCCAGTTGTTGGCTGTCGGCGGGTTCGGCCTGTGCGGTATCCCCGAAGCGTTGATCGACGCCTTGCGCGACAGCGGCGTCAAGAACCTGACCGTCATCTCCAACAACGCCGGTGTCGACGGTTTCGGCCTGGGCAAGTTGCTCGAGACACGCCAGATCAAACGCATGATCTCCAGCTACGTGGGCGAGAACAAGGAGTTCGAGCGCCAGTACCTGGCCGGTGAACTGGAGCTCGAATTCACGCCGCAGGGAACGCTGGCCGAGAAACTGCGCGCCGGCGGTGCCGGTATCCCTGCGTTCTTCACCAAGACCGGTGTCGGCACCCTGGTGGCAGAGGGCAAGGAGTTGCGAGAGTTCGACGGCGAGACCTATGTGATGGAGCGTTCGCTGTTGCCCGACGTGGCACTGGTCAAGGCGCATCGCGCGGACAAGTCGGGCAACCTGCAGTTCCGCTACACCGCGCGCAATTTCAATCCCGCCATCGCCATGGCCGGCCGGATCACCATCGTCGAGGTCGAGGAGATCGTCGAGACTGGCGCTATCGAACCGGACCAGGTGCACCTGCCGGGCATTTATGTACACCGCATCGTGCTCAACGCACACCCGGAAAAGCGCATCGAGAAGCGTACGATCCGCGCAACGGCAGCCGGCTGACCCGCCGCACCCCACGAACACTGGAGAAACATATGGCCTGGACTCAAGACCAGATGGCAGCACGCGCCGCCAAGGAACTGCAAGACGGTTTTTACGTGAACCTGGGCATCGGTATACCGACGCTGGTGGCCAACCATGTCCCGGCGGACACGGAGGTGTGGCTGCAGTCGGAGAACGGCATGCTGGGCATCGGCCCGTTTCCGACCGAAGATGAGGTCGACGCCGACCTGATCAATGCCGGCAAGCAGACCGTGACCACGATGGCAGGCTCCTCGATTTTCGGCAGCCACGACAGCTTTGCGATGATTCGCGGCGGCAAGATCAACCTCTCGATCCTGGGCGCGATGCAGGTCAGCGAGAAGGGCGACCTGGCAAACTGGATGATTCCGGGCAAGATGGTCAAGGGCATGGGCGGCGCAATGGACCTGGTGGCCGGTGTCAAGCGGGTCATTATCTTGATGGAGCATGTCGCGAAGAGGAAGGACGGCGGCTTCGACCTGAAGATCCTGCCGTCATGCACGCTGCCATTGACCGGCGTCGGTGTCGTGAACCGCATCATCACCGATATGGCGGTGATGGACGTCACGCCCGAAGGTCTGAAACTGGTCGAACTGGCGTCGGATGTGACGCGCGAACAGGTGCAGGAGCGCACCGGGGTGACGCTGATCTGATGCACGGGCCGCGAGCGCCATCGGCGCGGGTAGCGCGCCTCACGCGGGCGCCTTGCGCGGCCGCAGTCGCGTCAGATGCAGGCTTTCCTTGTGCACCACGCTGCGCAGCCACCGGAATGCCGGTTCGGCATGGTGGCGCTCGTGCCAGTATTGCTTGATCTCGAAATGGCCGAGCGGCAGAGGCGGCGCTAGCAGCTTGATGTCGATCAGGCCGCTGAATGCCTGGCCCAGGTCCAGCGGAATCGTCACGATCAGGTCCGAGCGGGCGATCAGGAATGGCAGCGCGGCAAATCGTGGCACGCGCAGCGTCACGTCGCGCGTCAGGTTCATCCGGGCCAGGGTTTCGTCGACGACGCTGTGGGGTGAGCCACTGGTCGAGTACATGCCGTGTTTGGCGCGCAGATACTGTTCGAGCGAAAGGTCGTCGCCGATATCGGGGTGGTCCGAGCGAACCGCGCAGACATACGATGTCCGGCGCAGCGTCTGCTGCCGCGCCCAGTTCGGCATGCCCAGGAAATAGCCGATGGCCAGGTCGATCGTACCGCCGTCCAGCGCATCGACAACCTCGTCCGGCCGCAGGTCGATGAAGCTGATCTTGGCGTGAGGCGCCTGTTCGCTCACCTGCCGCAGGACCTGCGGCATCACCACCAGCATGCCGACGTCGTTGATGTAGACCCGGTACTGCACCGTGGTCGTGCCGGGCGAAAAGCGAGTCACCGGGCCCATCTCGCGCAACAGGCTCAGCGCGCGGGCGATCTTGTCTGCCATCGCATCGGCGTGCGGTGTCGGCCGCATGCCATGGGAGGTGCGCACGAACAAGGGGTTGTCGAAATGGTTACGCAGCCGCTTGAGCGCGGCACTGATGGCTGGCTGGGTCAGGCCCAGTTCGACCGCCGCCGCCGACAGGTTGTTGTGCCGGTGGATGGCATCGAAGGTCTTGAGCAGGTTCAGGTCCAGTCGGTCGATTTCCATGCCGGTCTTCCTCGTTGAGTAGCGGCTGCACCGGGACGGGTCTGATATTCACCGCATTGATACAGATGATAAACGGCCGTGGTTGCGAGTTATATGAGATCGCACTAGACTGCGCCTTGACTTACGACAAGCCGGCGATGCCCCGGTCAGCACGGAGACGCCATGGATGCACCGACAACGCAGACGCCGTATGCGGACATGATTGCCGCGTTGGCCGAACGCCACGCGCAGCCATTGTGGGACCGGTATCACCGAATCACCACACGGGAACCGCGTGCGCGTGATGCACCGATGGCCTGGGCCTGGTCCGACATGGAGCCGCTGGTCGAGCGCGCCTCCCGCGAGGTCGCGATGGAGGATGCCGAGCGGCGTGTTTTATTGCTGACGCATCCGGCTTTCGGCGGGCAGGTGGCCACTACCACCAATCTTTCGGGTGGATTGCAGACCTTGTTGCCCGGTGAAATCGCGCGTGCCCATCGGCACAGCCTGCAGGCCATCCGTTTCGTGATGTCCGGCGCCGGTGCTGTGACCACGGTGAACCAGCACCGCTGCCCGATGGCCGAAGGCGACCTGGTGCTGACGCCGGCCTGGACCTGGCATGAACATGTGCACCCGGGATCGGAGCGCATGGTCTGGTTCGATGGACTCGATCTTCCGCTGCTGCACCACCTGGACAGCATGTTCTTCGAGATGGCCGGCCCCGATGCGGGTAACGTCCTGCCGCCGCCCCGCGCCGCGGCGGTGGCACGGCGCGAGGCGGTCGTGCTGGGTCCCGATCCAGACGGCGAAGGCGTGTCGCAGTCGAATCGTTACCGTTTCTCCTGGCGTCGCGCGCTGGACGCGATCACCGGCGCGCCGGTGCAAAGCGATGGCAGTCGCTGGCTGCGGTATGCGGATGGGCTCTCGGGCGGCGCGGTGCTGCCCACATTGGACTGTTACCTGCTCGCCTGTGGCCGGGGCCAACCCACCCGCCCCATGCGCAGCACCAGCAATGCGATTTGCGTCGTGGCGCGCGGCCGGGGCAGCAGCCGGGTCGGCGCGCATACGATCGCCTGGGCACGGCACGATGTGTTCACGCTTCCACACTGGAACTGGATCAGCCACACCGCAGCATCCGACGATGCCGTGATTTTCCTGATGACCGATCGCGAGTTTCTCGCCGTCATGGGTTACCTGCGGGAGGAAACGCAGCCATGATCAACCCCCTGTCGCTTGATCCGGTTTCTCCGGGTGCGGCACACTGGAGCATGAGCCGATGAAGATCTGCCGATTCAATGGAGGACGCCTGGGCGTCCTGCACGAGGGCCTGGTGCACGACGTGACCCAGGTGCTCGACCTGCTGGCGCCCCAGCGGTATCCGCTGCCGCAGAAGGATCTGCTGATCGAAGCCGTGGCGCAGCTGCGCGAGCCGATCATGCGCGCCATGCTGGGCGCGCAGCGCCATGCGCCGGAGACCGTCAGCTTTGATTCACCCGTGGCCAATCCGGGCAAGATCATCGGCGCTCCGATCAATTACCAGGACCATATCGCAGAGTCCCAGGCGGACGCCGGCATCGCGCATGGACGCAAGATCACGTCGATCGGCGATTGGGGCCTGTTCCTGAAGGCCGGCAGCGCGCTGATCGGCCCCGGGCAGGAGATCGAGTTGCGTTTCGAAGACCGCCGTAACGACCATGAGGTCGAACTCGGCGTGGTGATCGGTTCCGTGTGCCGCCAGGTGACGCGTGCCAACGCCATGGCGCATGTGGCCGGTTACGCCGTGGCGCTGGACATGACGGTGCGCGGTACCGAGTTCCAGAGTTTTCGCAAGTCGATCGACACCTATGCGGTGCTCGGGCCCTGGATGGTGACCGCCGACGAGATTGCCAACCCCGACGAGCTCGACCTGTGGCTCAGCGTCAATGGCCAAATGCGCCAGCAGTCCAATACCCGGCACATGGTCTATGACGTGGCGCGCCTGATCGAATACGCGTCGTCGTTCTACACCCTGCAACCCGGTGACGTGATCATGACCGGCACGCCGCAGGGGGTCGGGCCGGTGCTGCCAGGCGACCGGATCCGGGCCGGAGTGGCGCAGGTGGGCGAATTCGAGATCCGGATCGCGTCGCAGTACGCGTGCGCAGCCAACGGGTCGTGACAGTCAACTCCAGCACAGGGCCAGGACGCATGAACCCTCTTTCGGTACTCGGCATCTGCGGCAGTTTGCGCCAGCAGTCTTACAACCTCAGCGCATTGCACGCGGCCGGCGAGCTGATGCAGCCGGGCATGGCACTGCGGATCGTCCGCCTCGATGCGATTGCGCTGTTCAACCAGGACATGGAAGCCACCGCCATGCCGTCGGCCGTGCTGCAACTGGCGCAGGAGATCCGCGACGCCGATGCGTTGCTGATCGCCAGCCCCGAGTACAACTTCTCGATTTCCGGGGTGCTCAAGAACGCGATCGACTGGTTGTCGCGGCAAAGGCCGCAACCGTTCAAGGACAAGCCGGTGGCGTTGATGTCGGCCACGCTGGGCCCGGTCGGCGGAGCGCGCCATCAGTACGAGGTGCGCAAGATCCTGGGTTGCCTAGAGGCCTTGGTGATGCCCAAGCCCGAGGTGTTCATCAATCTGTGCCAGCCGAAATTTGACGCCGACGGCCGTCTGGTCGACGAAGCTGCGCGCAAAGCGGTTGCGGATCAGATGACGGCATTCAGCGCCTGGACCGGGCGCATGCTGGGTCGGTGAAGTGAATGGGTTGGTGGATCATTTTTTCAACATGAAGGGGACACGCATATGAAACAGACAATTTTTGCAGTCGCTCGGTCGGTCCTGGCCGGTGCCGTCGTGCTGGCAGCACCGGTGGCCATCGCGCAGAACACGATCAAGATCGGCATGATCACCGACCGGGTCGGCCCGGCCAAGGGATTTGCCGAACCGGTGGCAGCTGGCGCGGTCTATGCCGTGAAGGAGCTCAACGCCAAGGGCGGCGTGCTGGGCCGGCAGATCGAACTCCTGATCGAGGACGACCAGGGCAGACCCGACGTGTCGGCCACCGTGGCGCGCAAGCTGGTCGACTCCGGTGTCGCCTTCATCCTGTCGGTGTCGCTGACACCGGCCACACAGCAGGCGCAGTCGGTCACGCTCGAAACCAAGACGCCGCACATGACGCCGTCCAACAGCGGCGATACGCTCACGACGCAGATCAGCAACCCGAACTTCTGGCAGACCGGACCGCTGGGTTCGACGCAGATCGCAACCTTGCTCTCGTATGCGCGCAACAAGAACTTCAAGAAGGTGGCGCTGGTCACCGACAATTCCGACCTGGGGCAGTTGACGAACCGTTTCTTCAAGAGCGCACTGGAGAACGCCAAGATCGAGATCGTCAGCGAGGAGGTCGTGCCACGCGGCTCGACGACCGCCGACCCGCAGATGCAGAAGGTACGCGCCGCCAACCCGGACGCGATCTTCCTTGCCGGCGTGCTGACGCCGGAAAATGCGCTGATTCTGCGCTCGGTCCGTCAACTCGGCCTGAAGCAGCCGCTGCTGGGCAACTACAACTTCTCCATCCCGGTCTACGGCGCGGTGGCCAAGGGCCTGCTTGATGGCCTGGCGTTCGTTGACGCCTTCGACCCGGCGAAACCGCAGACGCGCCAGTTCATCGAGAACTACAAGAAGGACAACAACGGCACCGAGCCCTACAACCTGAACGGCTATGGTTACGACGGCATCATCATGGTGGTCGACGCGATCAAACGCGCCGGCGGTACCGACAAGGAGAAAGTGCGCGAGGCCATGCAGGCGACCAAGGGTTTTCAGGGTGTGATGGGCGGCGTGGGCACGGCCTACGGGTTCGCCGACGGCAAGCGCGTGGGCTTCGATCCGAACGGCATGGTGGTGCGCGTCTATGAAGGCGACGCCCAAGGAAAGGTCGTGCACATCGGCGTCAAATGAGTTCCGCCCGCCGGGCGGAGGTCGCTGCGTGAGCGACTTCGTCGAACTGATGGTCGGCGCCATGGCCAGCGGCTGCATTTATGCGCTGGTGGCCTTGTCCTACCTGTTGATTACCCGGCCCACTGGCGTCATCAATTTCGCAGTGGGTGAGTGGGCCATGCTGGCCGCATTCGGCGGTTTTCTGGCCTTGTCGCGCTTCGAATTGCCGTATCCAGTGGGTATGGCCATTGTGCTGGTGGCGATGGCGTTCGTGGGCTGGGTCACCGAACGTATCGCGGTGCGGCCGCTGGTCGAGAAGGGCGCGCCACCGCTGGCGCCGATTCTGGCCTTGCTGGGCATGCTGGTGGTGTTCCGCGAGATGGTGTCCGTGAGCATGGGCCCGGATCCGCAACCGGTGCCACCGATGTTTGGTTACGGGCGGCTGGAACTGGGCCTGGTCGCCGGTTCCTATCAAAGCTTTTTCATCATCGGCGTGACCGCCGCCGTTTTCGGGGCCGCCTGGTACTTCTTTGAGCGCACACTGGCCGGTCGCTCGTTCGAGGCGGTTGCGATCGATCGGCGCGCAGCGGCGCTGATGGGCATCAACCTGCGCCGTGTCACCGCGCTGGCGTTCGCCGGCAGTGCTTCGGTTGCGGCGCTGGCCGGCCTGCTGGTGTCGCCGAATGTCTCGGCGCACTACCTGATGGGCCTGCCGCTGGCGATCCAGGGCTTCACGGCGCTGGTGATCGGCGGCGTGGGTCGGGTCGAGGGTGCGCTGCTGGGCGGGTTGATCCTGGCGATTGCGGAGCAGGTCACGGTGCGGTATGCGCCGATCCCGCCCGGCCTGGCGCAGGGCGTGCCGCTGGTGCTGCTGATCGTGTTCCTGCTGGTGCGTCCAACCGGACTGTTGCGCGCGCGGGAGTCGCGCGCATGAAATCGCTGGCCGGTTTCCTGCTGGCGGGGCTGGTGCTGTCGGCCGTTGCCTTCATGCTGGGCTCCTACCACACCGATGTGTACCGCAAGCTGCTGCTGTGGATCACACTGGCACTGGGCTACAACTTTCTGTTCGGCATCGCCGGGCAAGTGGCGTTCTCGCATTTCACGTTCTATGGCATTGGCGCCTATGTGATGGTGATCCTGCTGTTCCAGGTCGGGCTGCCGTTGCCGCTGGCCATCGTTGCCGGCATCGTCGTGTGTGTCGTGCTGGCGCTGGTGGTCGCGGTTCCGGCGACCCGGCTCGAAGGGTTCTACCTGGCGCTGGCAACGCTGGCCTTCGCGCAGTTGTTCATCGTCGTGCTCAACGAAGGCGGCTCGGTGACCGGCGGCCCGGGCGGGCTGGCCAATTACCGGCTGCCCGACATATTGGGCGTACGGGTGACCGGTCCCTGGTACACGGTGGTGATCGTGTTCCTGCTGCTGGGCACGCTGGCGGTGCTGTGGCGGCTCGACCGCTCCTGGTTCGGCCGCGCCTGCCGCGCGGTGCGGGACGACCCGCAGGCGGCCCAGGCCATGGGCATCAACATCAGGACCACGCGCATAGTCGCCTATGCGGTGACCAGCGCGCTGGCTGGCGTCGCCGGCATGGTGTACGCGTTTGTCGACAACACCGTCAATCCGACGATCTTCGGCCTGGAGAACGCGTTTCTGCTGCTGTTCATGGTCATCGTGGGCGGCAGTGGCAGGCCAGCGGGCGCTATCGTCGGCGCGATCCTGCTGTATCTGCTGCCGTTCATTCTGTCGCCGCTGATCGGCCATCACCATGCGCTGGTATTCGGCGTCGTCATGGTCGCCGTAGTGCTGTTCCAGCCCAAGGGGCTGATTGGAATCTGGGACGGCTGGCTGGCGCGCCGCAGGGCAGCGTCATGAACGCGCCCGAGCGCCACCCCGGCCGCGTCGACACCGTGCTTGCCACAGCAGACGCCCCTCCGCTGCTGGTGGCCAGGGGCCTGTCGAAACAGTTCGGTGGCCTGCAAGCGGTGGCCGACCTGGATCTGGATGTTCGCCAGGGCGAAATCCTGGGCGTCATCGGGCCCAACGGTGCTGGCAAGAGCACGACCTTCAACATGATCGCCGGCGCACTGGAGTCGACTCAGGGCACACTCGTTTTTGATGGCGAGGACCTGACCGGACTGCCGGCCCATGCGATGGCTGGACGCGGCATCATGCGCACCTTCCAGCACAACAAGCCCTTCGCCAGCATGACGGTGCGCGAGAACGTCATGGTCGGCATGCACCGGCGGTTGAAGGGTTCGCTCTGGCGGGTGCTTCTGGCTGGCGCTGGCGTGGTGCGCGCAGAGCGGGAGGCGGTACGGCGTGCCGACGAACTCGTTGGCTTCGTCGGTCTCGGCGACTGGCGCGACGCAGACGTAGACACCTTGTCGTTCGGCCAGGGCCGGCTGCTCGAGATCGCGCGTGCGCTCGGATCCGAACCCAGGCTGATCCTGTTCGACGAGCCGGCAGCCGGGCTGACGCCCGCTGAATGCGAGCGCCTGACGGAGATCATCCGACAGATCGCGCGCCAGGGTATCGCGGTGTTGCTGATCGAGCACGACATGCGTTTCCTGCTGGCTCTGGCCGACCGGGTGGTGGTGCTCAATTTCGGGCGCAAGATCGCACAGGGCACGCCGGCCGAGATCCGCGCCGATCCGGCGGTGGTCGAGGCCTATCTGGGTAACGTGGGAGCGATGGCCGATGCTTGAGGTGCGCAATCTTGTTGCAGGCTACGGGCACGGGCCGGTGGTGCAGGGTGTCGATCTGCAGGTCGCGCGCGGCGAAACGGTGGCGCTGCTTGGCCCCAATGGTGCGGGCAAGTCGACCTTGCTGTCGGCATTGTCTGGCACCTTGCCGCAACGCAGTGGCAGCATCCGTATCGACGGCGACGAGCTGATCGCGATGGCCAGCCATGCCATCGTCGCTCGCGGCGTGGTGCAGGTACCCGAGGGCCGACGCATGTTTGCGCCATTGTCGGTGCGTGATAACCTGCGGTTGGGCACGGTGCGGCTGGCCGCGCGTTCGGCGCGTGCCGAGCGGGAACGATTCGATTTCGTCTACCAGCTGTTTCCGCGCCTGGCAGAGCGCCGTGCGCAACTGGCCGGCACCTTGTCGGGCGGAGAGCAGCAGATGGTCGCGATCGGCCGTGCGCTGATGTCGATGCCGCGGGTGCTGCTGCTGGACGAACCGTTTCTGGGGCTGGCGCCGCTGGTCGTCGAGGAGATCCGCCATGCGCTGGACGCCCTGCGCGCGTCCGGGTTGACGATGGTGCTGGTGGAGCAGAAACTCGACATCGCGTTGCCGTTCACCAGCCGTGCTTATGTGCTGGTCAAGGGCCGGGTGGTGTTGACCGAGACCAGCTCGCAGCTGGCTGTACGCCCCCGACTGTCGCAGCTGTATTTCGACCTGGCGAAGGAGACCACACCATGACGAACACGACAGGTTCACCACCGATGTCCGTAGCCGCACACGGCGCCGCTGTCCAGACCCGGGGTGTGCATCATCTCGCGCTCAACACCGACGACATGAAGATGACGATCGATTTCTACAGCGGCGTGCTGGGCATGCCGCTGGTGCATGCCCTGAAGGTTCCGCCCGGGTTGGGAACCGGCCCGGGCAACCGGGGCAACCCGCCGTTCGAGAACCTGCGCCACTACTTCTTCGATGCGGGCGGCGACTCTCTGGTGGCATTCTTCGAAATTCCCAGGGGCGCCAAGGACAAGGCTGATCGTGACGCCATTGCTGCCATGCAGCATGTCTCGTTTGCCGTCACCGAGGAGCGGTTCACGCGCCTGTGTGATCGCCTGCGCGATGCCGGCGTCGCGCTGGTCGGGCCGATTCCTGTGGGAGCCAGGACCTGGTCCGTGTATTTTTTCGACCCAAGCGGCATCCGGCTCGAGTTGTCCTGCCAGGAGGGTGATGGCGATGCCATCGGCGTCGTCGCGCGTTGGACCCAGAACCGGCAAGAAACCCTGGCCGAACTGCGCACCCTGTCGGACGATGCGCACTGGCTCGACCAGGTGAGCCGTCACCTGCCGGCGTGAGTCGGTCGGCCGCCGGGCGATACCCGCACTATTGAAGGAGATCAGCATGACCCATCCCGTTCCGGTTCACGGCCTGCACCATGTGGCCTACCGATGTCGTGATGCCGAGGAGACCCGTCGCTTCTACGAAGACCTGCTGGGCCTGCCGCTGGTGCACCTGGTGCGTGCCGACGCGGTCGAAAGCACCGGCGAGGCCTGCCCGTTCGTTCACCTGTTCTTCGAGATGACCGATGGCAGTTGCGTCGCGTTCTTCGACCTGGGCGACAGCACGGCCGCCGAGCCGTCGCCGAACACGCCGCGCTGGGTCAATCACCTGGCCTTGCGCGTCGGCTCTCAAGCCGAGGTGGACCGGGCCCGCGAGCGGCTGATCGCGGCTGGCGTCGATGTGATCGGGCCGGTGTCGCACGATGGCTTCGTGCACTCGATCTACTTCTTCGACCCGAACGGCATCCGGCTCGAGCTGACGCTGACCATGTCCGATACGCAGGAGCTGCAGGCTTTCAGGGACGAGGCGCACGCTGCCTGCGCAGCCTGGACGCAGGAAAAGAGTCGTCGCCTCGCGACCCACTGATGTTTCCCTTCGAGACGACCTGACAGGAGCCGCTCCATGGCAGACGCACCGATCCGATACGAGGTGCAACCCGAATGGGTGCACGTGAAATACGCCGAGACCAGCCAATTCAAGGAGGTCTACGGTTTTGCCGGCAACCAGGGTGTGGTCAACCTGGAGGGGATCCGTTACCTGCCCAAGGACAAGCCCTCGGGTACCCTGCTGATCTACATGCATCCGGCCTCCACCTTGCAGCTGCTGCCGATGCCCCGGGCGATGGCCGAGCGCGGCGTACATGTGTTGTGCGCAGGCAGCCGTTACGCGCGCAACGACACCGCGCTGATCATGGAGAACGTGGTGGTGGACCTGGGCGCATACGTACGCCATGCCCGTGAGGTCTGGGGCTACAAGACCATCGTCATCGCCGGCTGGTCCGGCGGCGGCTCGCTGGCCTTGTTCTACCAGTCGCAAGCCGAGAAATCGACCGTCACCCACACGCCGGCGGGCGATCCGTGCAACATCATGGGCGCGAACCTGTTGCCGGCCGACGGTTTCATCTTCCAGGCCGCCCATATATCGCGCGCGGTGGTGTTGTCGGACTGGATCGACCCCAGCGTGCTGGACGAGAACGACCCGGACCGGCGCGACCCGGAACTGGACCTGTATCACCCGGACAACAAGCCACCGTACTCGAATGCATTCCTGCAGCGTTTTCGCGCCGCGCAGCTTGCGCGCATCCGCCGCCGTACCGACTGGGTACGTGAGGTGCTGGAGCGCTTGCGCCAGCAGGGCGGGCTGGAGATGGAGCGCGGTTTCGTCACCCACCGCACGATGGCCGAACCGCGGTTTCTCGATGGCAGCATCGACCCCAACGACCGGCCGATCGGCAGTTGCTTCATGGGCAACCCGGAGACGGTCAACACGGGTCCGGTCGGCTCCGCCCGGTTCTCGACGTTGCGTTCCTGGTTGTCGCAGTGGTCACCGGACGACACCCACGCCCATGGCGAAAAATGCGCCGAGAAAATCACGGTGCCGATGTTGGCGATCGAGCACAGCGCCGACGACGCGGTGCCACAGCCGCATACCCGGCGCATCTTCGAGGCCTGTGCCAGCCAGGACAAGACCATGCACTGCATCAAGGGCGCGACGCACTATTTTTCCGGTCAACCGGAACTGCTGGACCAGGCTGCGCGCCTGTGCATCAGCTGGATGCAGGAGCGGCGGCTGCTCGATTGACCTTGGCGTGTCAGGGTGTCAGGTGGCGCGCCGGGCCGCGCGGCGCTGCGTGGCCGGTTTTCGGGCGGTTCTGTCGCGCTGTGATTTGCGCGGACGTGGCGCAGCGTGACATTCAGGCTCCGGCAGCGGGCCGATCTCGTCCTGGGCCAGGTTGGCGATCATGGCCAGCAATACCTTGCGCGTGATGACCAGATCGGGTGCCGACACGCCGGCGGTGCTGATCTGGTTCGTGTCCTCGGCCAAGGGCACCAGTTTCGCCTTGAGCTGGCGGCCGGCATCGGTCAGAAAGACGTAGACGTTCTTCTTGTTCGTCGGCAATTGCCGGCGGCTGACATAACCCAGCTCCTCCATCGCCTTCATCGCGGCGAATGTCGTCGGCTCCATGACGCCGGCGCGTTCGCTCAGTTCCTTTTGCGTCAGAGCGTCGCATTCCCACAGGATGCGCAAAAAGGCCCAGTGGCCGAATGGAACACCATGAGGCGCCAGCCGTATCTGCAAGGCGCGCCGGAACGCGCGCTCGGTATCGCGGATCAGGTGCGCCAGCCGGTCATTGGGCACGGCGTCGCACCAGTGGCGCAAAATGTTCTGGGTCGCGTTTGGCATCGGCTGGGGCTCTGGAGTGCTGCCGTCAGTGCCCGGGCAGGCCGGTCTGCCACTGCAGGGTTTGCGGCATCTGGCTGGCAGCAGAGGCCAGCAATGCCAGGCAGACTTCGGTCGTGGCCCTTGCCCAGGCGCCGCAGTGCAGCGCCGGCTTGTCGTGCAACAGCACATCGACGAGTTCGTCGATGACCTCGCTGCGCGGCACGGGGGGTCGGGGCAGGGCCTCGAAGCGGCGCTGCGTGTTGCCGCAGATCTCGATGCCGGTTGCCGTGGGGCGCAGGTCTGCCTTGTCGCAACTGACGATGACCGGGCCGAAATGCTGGTGGTCTTGCGCTAGGTCGGCTGCTGGCGGGCGGTACAGGTCGCCGCCATAGTTGCGCCTTGCCTTGAGCGTGCTTTCCTGTGCGCTGGCGCCCAGTTCAGCGAGCCGCTGGCGCGCCGCGCCGTAGTCCTGCGCGCACTTGGGCTGGCCCATTTCGCCGATCTGATCCATCCAGGCGTCGCTGTCGAAGTGCCCGTAGCCGCTGTAGGTCGCGCTGGCGATGACGCCACTCTCGAACGAGAGCAGGGCCTGGTAGGCGCCCTCGGTGGGCCGCGCCCGGTCCCAGGCGCCAGTGTGCGCGAACACGCTGCGCACCCGCCCGCCACCGAGCAGGCGCAGTATGTCGATCTGGTGCGTCGCCTGGCTGTGGATGACGCCGCCGCCAGCCTGCGTGTCGAGCTCTTCCGGTCGCCGGGGCCGGTACAGGAAATCGGTGAAGCTCAGTGCGGTCAGCATACGCACCGCGCCGAACTCACCGCTGTCGATCAGCGCACGGGTGCGCAGGATCGGCGTGTTGAAGCTGTGGCTGTGTCCGACGATCATCGCCACGCCTGCGGCATCGGTGGCCGCAATCATTGCGCTGCACTGCGCCAGCGTGATCGCCATCGGTTTTTCCACCAGTACATGTTTGCCGTGGGCTGCTGCGATCTGCACATGTTCGGCATGGAACTGGTGGGGCGTCGCGATGTAGACCACCTGCACTGCCGGGTCGGCGCACAGGGCTTCGACCGACGCGTAGGTCGGGGCGCCGAAATCATGGCTGAACCGCGCACGGGCCTGCGCCAGCGGGTCGGCGCCGGCGATCAGCCGGATGCGCGCGTCGCGGGTGAAGGTGGGCAGCATCAGCGTGAACGCGCGGCCCAGGCCGGCGACCCCGATCCGCAAGGGCAATTGCTTCATGGCGGGTGGCCCCGTGTTGTCGTGCAACCGCTGCGCCTCGGGCGCGCCGATGCGCGCTGCATGGCGAAACTCACAGGTCCAGCACCAGTTCGCCGCCACAGCCGCGCGAGACGCAGACCATGATCTGGTGCGATCTCTCCTCATCGAGCAGCACCATGTCGCGGTGCTCGACGTCACCCGAGATCAGCGTGGTTCGGCACGAACCGCAGGTGCCGCTTTCGCAGGAACTGGGCACCGGGTGGCCGCCGGCGCGCAGTGCCTCCAGAATGCTCTGGTCGGCAGACACCGGCACGGTGGCGCCGCTGCGGTTCAGCCGCACCGTGAACGGCAGGTTGGCGGCATACTGGCTGGCGTCGACGCCAAAACTCTCGAAATGGATCGCCTCCGTCGGCCAATGTCCCGACATGTCGGCGACCGCATCCATCAGGCCGCGAGGTCCGCAGCAATAGACCTGGGTACGGCTGGGTGTCTCGAACTCCGGCCACAGATCGATGGCCTGGTCGAGGTCGCCGTGGTCGTGATGCAGCTGCAACTGCCCGGCAAATTCGACCTGCAGCAGTTCGCGAAAGGCAGTGCTCGCCGCATCCCGGGTGCAGTAGATGAGCCGGAACGTCGCGCGGCCGCTGCGGCGCAGATCGCGCATCATCGACAGGATCGGCGTGATGCCGATGCCCCCGGCGATGAACAGGAACTCGTCCGCCCGCGGGTGCAAGGCGAAATTGTTGCGCGGCGCGCTGGTCGCAAGCGTGTCGCCCACCTGCACGTCATCGACCATGCTGATCGAGCCGCCCCGGCCCAGCGTATCGCGCTTGACCGCGATCTGGTAGCTGCCGGTGTCGGCCGGGTCCGAGCACAAGGAATAGTTGCGCCGCGCGCCGGCCGGTGTCTGCACGGTCAGGTGCGAGCCCGAGGTGTACGCTGGCAGTGCCTGGCCTTGCGGATGGTGCAGCTCGAAGCACCAGATGTCGGTGGCGACCTGCGTCTTGGCGGCGACCCGCAGGTCCATGAATGGCGGCTCGGGCGTGGTGGTCGGGTTGGGTACGGTTGCGTTCAATCTGCATCCTTGGCGTTGACGGGAATCAAAAAAGGCTTGACAAGGGAGTCGTGTAGAAATAATCTTAGCCTCCTAAGTAAAAAAACGCAAGAATATTGATCGGGATTGCTCTTGGAGACGCGCGATGATGACCAGTGAAGAGAACGACCTGCTGTGCCGGGTCGAGGGCCGGGCACCGATGGGGCAACTGATGCGCCGGTATTGGACGCCGGTGTGCCTGATCGAAGAGGTGCCGGAGCCCGACGGCAAGCCGGTGCGCGCCAGGCTGTTCGGCGAAGACCTGGTGGTGTTCCGTGACACCGAGGGCCGGGTCGGCGTGATGGACGAGTATTGCCCGCATCGGCGCGTCTCGCTGGTGTTCGGGCGCAACGAAAACTGCGGCCTGCGCTGCCTGTACCACGGCTGGAAGATGGACGTGCACGGCAACGTGCTGGAAATGGTGTCCGAACCCGTAGCCAGCGGCATGGCGCAGAAAGTCAAGCACACGGCGTATCCGACCCGGGAGTGGGGTGGTTTCGTCTGGGCCTACATGGGCCCGGCCGACACCATGCCGCAGTTCCAGCCGCCGCCATGGGCGCCAACCGCCGATACCCGGGTCACCATCGCCAAGGCCATCA
>Ga0105047_10006212_pt1 | contig 20301 bp, 16 predicted proteins | sample MAT04_FD_78384 | JGI IMG/M metagenome (GOLD analysis project Ga0105047, IMG submission 78384) | Freshwater microbial communities from Lake Fryxell liftoff mats and glacier meltwater in Antarctica - MAT-04 (megahit assembly) | ecosystem: Environmental > Aquatic > Freshwater > Ice > Liftoff...
CCTCGCCGCCGCGGCAGGTCGCCGACAGCATCAAGAGCACCGCGGCGGCGCAGTTGTTCACCGCGATCGCGCCCTCGGCGCCGACCAGCTCGGCGAGCAGCGCGGAGGCGTGATCATGGCGGCTGCCGCGCGCGCCCGTGCTCAGGTCGAGCTCGAGCGTCGAGTATCCGGCGGCGACGTCGGCCACCGCTTTGGCCGCGGCGTCGGCGAGCGGCGCGCGACCCAGGTTGGTGTGGAGCAGGACTCCGGTCGCGTTCACGACCCTTCGCAGCGACGAGACGGCGAGGCCCTGCGCGGCGCGGGCGATCGCGTCGGGCTCGACGACGGGCGAGCCGCCGGCCTTGATCTCGTGGCGCGCGGCATCGAGCACCTTGCGCGCGGCGCGGACCACCACCTGATGGCCGAGGCGCTCGACCAGAGGCACCAGCTCAGGGGACTGGAGGATGGCGCCAACAGCGGGCAGCTGCTGCAGGCGCTCGGTGATCGTATCGCCCACTCCTGCTCATAATAGCAGGTTAGGTAGTTACGGCCTAGGCTTGGGGGGGTACTTTGCCAGCAGCGCGACGCGCACCGGATCGGGGACGTAGCGGGAGAAATCGCCGCTGTTCATCGCGATCTCCTTCACCAGCGAGCTCGAGACGTAGACGAAGTCGGCCTCGGTCATCATGAAGACCGTCTCGATGTCGGGCGCGAGATCGCGGTTGCCCAGCGCGAGCTGGAACTCGTGCTCGAAGTCGGTCAGGAGCCGCAGGCCGCGCAAGAGGACGCCGGCGTTTCGCGCGCGGGCGAAGTCGATGAGCAGCCCCTCGAACGCCATCACTTCGACCCGCGGGTGGGCCAGCGAGGCCTGGATCAGCGCCTGGCGCTCGGCACGATCGAAGAGGCCGTGCTTGTTCGGGTTCACGCCGATCGCGACCGTGACCTTGTCGTAGATGCGCAGCGCGCGCTCGACGATCGCGGTGTGGCCCTTGGTGATCGGATCGAAGGATCCCGCGTAGACCGCGTGGCGGTAATCGAGCACGCCTTAGCCGCTAGCACAGGCGCGTCGTCGCGTGCTACAGCCCGCCCCGCTCATGAGCTTGGCCGAGCAAAAGGAATCCGTTCGCTCTCTTCGCGGGCGCCTCGCGGCGCTCCGGGGGCATCTTTGACTACGACGGCAAGCAGAACCGCATCGCTTTTCTCGAGGCGGAGAGCACCCGCCCGGGCTTCTGGGATGACCAGGAACGCGCCCAGAAGCTGAACAAGGAGCGCTCGCAGCTCGAGCAGATGCTGGGCGCCCTCGACAAGGAGAAGAAGCGGCTCCAGGACGCCGAGGAGCTGGTCGAGCTGGGCATCGACGCGGGCGACGACTCGGTCGAGGGCGACGTTCGCGTGCTCCTCGAGGCCAGCGACGCGATCCTCGCCAAGATGGAGCTGCGCCGCATGATGGCCGGCGCCCACGACCAGTCCAACGCGATCCTCGAGTTCCACGCCGGCGCCGGCGGCACCGACGCCCAGGACTGGGCCCAGATGCTGATGCGCATGTACACCCGCTGGTGCGATCGCAACGGCTACGAGCTCGAGGTGGTCGACATCCAGCCCGGGACCGAGGCGGGGATCATCGGCGCGACCATGATCGCCCGCGGGCCATACGCGTATGGCTGGCTGCGGGCCGAGCAGGGGGTCCACCGGCTGGTGCGCATCTCGCCCTTCGACTCGAACGCCCGCCGCCAGACCGCGTTCTCTGCGGTGTTCGTGTTCCCCGAGTTCGACGACGAGGTCGTCATCGACATCGACTGGAAGAAGGACGTCCGCGAGGAGACGATGCGATCCGGCGGCGCGGGCGGCCAGCACGTCAACAAGACCGAGTCGGCGATCCGCCTCACGCATCTCGAGACCGGGATCGTGGTGCAGTGCCAGTCCGAGCGCTCCCAGCACAAGAACCGCGACAAGGCGAGGAAGCTCCTGTCCTCGCGTCTCTACGACTACGAAGAAAAGAAGAAGCAGGCCGAGCAGGACAAGGTCGCCGGCCCGCGCCTCAAGATCGAATGGGGCTCGCAGATCCGTTCGTACGTGACGCAGCCCTACCGCATGGTGAAGGATCACCGGACCGGTCACGAGAGCTCGCAGGTGGACGGGGTCCTCGACGGCGACCTCGACGCCTTCATGGAGGCGTTCCTCCTGAAGAAGGGCGGCGACGACAAGGAAGGCGGGGCCGGAGATCTCGGGGACTTGGACTGAGGCCCCCTGGCGGGCCGGTCCCGAATCGCGCTATAGATCCCGCGGCGTGCGCATTCTCATTGCTGAAGACGACGGAGCGAGCCGGCTGATCCTCAAGCGGTCGATCCAGAAGCTCGGATACGAGTGCGAAGAGGCCGAGAACGGCGACCAGGCCTGGGACCTGTTCGTGGCGATGAAGCCCAACGTCATCATCTCCGACTGGATGATGCCCGGGCGCGATGGGGTCCAGCTCTGCCAGGCCGTCCGCGCCTATCCCAACGACTATTACCCGTACTTCATGCTGCTGACCGCGCTCGACGACAAAGCGCACACGGTCCAGGCGCTCGAGGCGGGGGCCGACGACTATCTCCTCAAGCCGCTCGATCGCGACGATCTCCAGGCGCGCCTCATCGTCGCCCGCCGCGTGACCGGCCTGCACGGTCAGCTCATGGAGCAGAAGCGCGAGCTCGAGCGGCTCAACGCGCAGCTCTACGAGGACGGCCGCCGCGATCCGCTGACCAAGATCGGCAACCGCCTGCGCATGCAAGAGGACCTCGAGGGCCTCGCGGCGCGCGCGTCGCGCTACGGGCACCAGTTCTGTCTCGCGCTCTGCGACGTCGACTATTTCAAGAAGTACAACGACAGCTGCGGCCACGCGGCCGGCGACGAGACGCTGAAGATGGTGGCCCGCACGCTCGCCCAGTTCGCGCGATCGGGCGACACCGCGTATCGCTTCGGCGGCGAGGAGTTCCTCGTGGTGCTGCCGTCGACGACCATCGAGGGCGCCTCGATCGGCATGGATCGCCGGCGCCGCGCGGTGGAGCGGCTGAGCATCCCGCACCCGAGCCGCGGCGAGCCGTCGGTGGTGACCATGAGCGTGGGCGTCGCGGTCTTCGACCCCGAGCTCCCTCAGCCCGTCGACACCGCGCTCAAGCGCGCCGACCAAGCCTTGTATTTTGCCAAGACGAGCGGGCGTAACCGCGTCGCCGTCTATAAAGAAATGGACGAGATTCACGAAGCCGGTCAGGCGCCAGAATCACTGCCGCCCGACCGTCCCAGCTCGCCTGTAGACTCCATTTAGAGGTCATCATGCGAGCCCTTTTTTATGAATATAGGTTGTCAGTATGGCTGGAGATGCCACCCGTTATTTTTTGCAGTCCCAGGGGTATCAGGTCCGGTTCCGCATCGCAGAGTGGGTCGAGTGCCTGATCGCCGGTGAGGGCGGTGCCTGGGTAGGGCGCCACCTCGATCGTGAAGGCGCGTTCGACGCCGCCATCCAGCTGATGTTCCCGAGCCCGCTCGCGCGGAGGCTCCTCGAGGACCAGGTCGCGCGTGGCCAGGAACAGTCGCGTCCCGTGCTGGTGCTGCCCGAAGAGCCGTCGCGCGTGATCTCCCTGGTGCCGCCGCCGGGGCCCGCGACGCTGAGCAACCTCCCTTCGCCGTCCCCATCGCCGCCGCCGGCGCCGCCCATGCTGGTGGTCGAGCCCGACCTCGTGCGCTCGCCCTCGCAGGAGATGCGCGCCCGTCCGCTGCCGCCGGTGAACGGCGCGCCGAGCATCGAGCCGCCGTTCATGCCCGATCCGCGGGTGGGCGGTGATCCGGAGAAGTCGGTCGAGGCGCTCGATGTCCTCACCGATCGCATCCGCGACTCGCGCGAGGAGCTGGGGCTGTGCTCGCCCGAGCGACAGCGCCTGGCGATGCTGGCCTGGATCTGCGAGGCCCGCTCGCACGCCGACGCGTACCCCGAAGATCTGCGTATCCGCGATCGGGTCGGGGCGATCTCGCGCCAGCTCACCGACGTCGGCAAGACGTTCTGGCCCGGCTCGGTGACCGCGCTCCAGCTGCACATGCAGCCGCGCGATCTGCCGCGGCACCTCCTCGGTGGCACCGCCTCGACCTGGTACCGCGCCGCGGAGCTGGCCGAGGGCGCGCTGCGCGCCAAGGAGCAGGAAGACGAGCGGCGCGGCTTCGACACCTACGGGTGGGCCGACGCCAAGCAGATCGGGGTGCGCCCCTTAGATCCCGCCGCGCTCATGGACGAGTCGATCGGCGAGGTCGAGCGGCTCTCGGGTCGCCTGAGCGCTCACGCCGCGCCGGTGGATCAGAGCGCGCGCCCCGACGCGGTGCAGTTCACGCGCTGGGTGCGGGTGCTGCGCTGGCTGCGCGGGGCCGACGTCGATCCCGAGCGCTGGGCTCGCCTCGCGGGTCGCCTGCGCTGGTGGGCGTTCCGTCGCGAGCCGGCCCTCGGTGGACCGGGCCGCGAGCTCGAGGCCAGCTTCGCGCCGGCCCAGTCGTGGGCGTCGCTGCTCGGGCTCGATCCCGAGGTGCGCCGCGTCCAGGTCCGCGCGCTCGAGGTGCTGTCGAATCCGCCGGAGATTGACGGTAAATCAAGCCTGATCGTGTGGCTGCGGGAGGCGCTGCCCTACGGCGACACCTATCACGGCAACATCGTGAAGCTGATGGAGGCGCACCGCGATCTGGTGCTCTCGCTCGCCGCGGAGGAGCTCCCCGACTCGGATCGCCGGCTCCGGCGACGCCTGATGCGATTGCAAGAAGACTTGCAGAACACGCCGGCCAGCCTGCGCGCGCTCACACTGCCGAGCGATGCACGCGACGTGGTGATCCACGCCGACCTGCTCGCCGAGGCCGGCGCGCTGAAGGTCCCGGAGCGCCTGCCGACCGCGCTTCTGGCCCGCGTGCGCACCGCCACCAACGGAAAGCGCTCCGTGCTGGTGGGCAACCGCCGCGACCCCGAGCTGCAAGCCAGCTTGCAGGACGCATTCGGCTTCGCATCGCTCGAGCTCAAGATCGCCGAACCGCGCCGCGCGCAGGCGCTGGGTGAGGCGATCGAAGAAGGCCAGTACGACATGGTGCTGGCGGCGACAGGATTCCAGCTCCAGAGCCTCGATCATCTGCTTTCGCGCGCCTGCCGCACCGCGGGCGTTCCGTACCTGCGCGTGAATCGCGGGCTGCCGCTGGCGTGCTTGCGGGCGCTGGCGCGCGGGCTCGACGGAAGAGTCTGAATGGCTGACTGACTGACCAACCATCAGCCGCCTAAGCTGCTGCGAACATCGCGCGGAGATCGCCCGCGATCTCGGCGCGCAGCGGGCACGCTGGGATATCGTCCTCGGCGTTGTGCACCAGCGCCTCGAGCCGCCGCTTCGCGCCGACCACGCCCAGATCTGCCACCACGTTCGGACGTCCGAGCGCGGCGTCGCGGCCGGTGGGCTTGCCGATCGCCTGCGGTGAGGCGAGGACGTCGCCGAGATCGTCGGCCACCTGGTAGGCCTCGCCGATGCGGAAGCCGAGCGGGATCCACGCGCTGGGATCACCGCCCCCGGCGATCGCACCGATCGCGACCGCGCCGGCGAACAGCGAGCCCGTCTTGGCGCGGTGATACTGGCGGACATCCGGCTCCGGTTCGGACTCCCACGCCTGTCCGGCGACGATGCCGCGCGGCGAGCCAACGCTGCTGGCCAGCGCGCGGGTCATCGCCAGCACGACCTCTGCGGGTCCCGGAGCGCGCGCGAGGGACTCGAAGGCCTGGACGATGAGTGCGTCGCCGACCAGGAGCGCGATCGGCGCGGAGAACGCGCGATGAACCGAGGGCCGCCCGCGCCGCATGTCCGCGTCGTCGAACAGCGGGAGGTCGTCGTGCACCAGTGACGCGGAGTGCAACAGCTCGATCGCGGCTGCGCCCGCGGCGGCCAGCTCGGGGTGCGCCATCCCGCAGGCGCGCGCGACGATCATCGCCAGCCGCGGCCGCAGCCGAGCACCACCCGGGAACACGGCGTAGCGCAGCGCCTGAGCGAGGATGGGCGGGCAGGGCGTTGCGGTCGCGGCGTCCACCGCCTGGTTGAGGGCGCGGTCGCAGCTGAAGGCGATTTCTCGATGACGAGCCGACATGGTCTTGTTTTGCCGGCGCGCGCGGGCGCTTGTCAACTACCTTAGACAAACCTTGAACAATCCTTGACGACGCTGCTACCGTGTCCTGGTGAAGGCGATCGTGATCGGCGCGGGAATAGGCGGTCTGACCACCGCCCTGGGCCTCGTCCGGCATGGCTACGACGTGGTGATCCTCGAGCGCGCCGCGAGCACCGGCGGCAAGATGCGCGAGGCATTGCTGGGTGAGGTCGCCATCGACGCGGGTCCCACTGTCCTGACCATGCGCTGGGTGTTCGACGAGCTCTTCGCGACGCTCGGCGAGCGGCTCGACGACTGGGTCAGCCTGCGCGCGGCCGAGGTGCTGGCGCGCCACGCGTTCGAGGACGGCTCCACGCTCGACCTGTTCGCCGATCTCGAGCGCAGCGCGGCTGCGGTCGCGGCCTTTGCCGGACCGCGCGAGTCGGACGCGTACCGCCGCTTCTGCGCGCATACCGAGCGAATCTACGCCGAGGTCGAGGGGCCGTTTCTGCGCGCGGGGCGGCCGACGCTGCGCACGATCGCGACGGAGCACGGCCTCGACGGGCTGACTCGGATGGCCCGCATCGACGCGCACCGAAGCATGTGGGGTGCGATCCGGAGCTTCTTTCGCGACCCCCGGCTGATCGCCTTGTTCGCGCGCTACGCGACGTACACCGGCTCGTCGCCCCTCGCTGCGCCCGCCACCTTGAACCTCATCGCGCACGTGGAGCGCTCCGGCGTCAGCCATGTGGAGGGCGGGATGGCGCGGCTCGCGGAGGCGATGACCCGGCTCTTCCTCGCGCGCGGTGGCGAGGTTCGTTGCGGGGCCGAGGTCGCGAGCATCGAGCACGCGCGGGGCGCGGTCACCGGGGTGCGGCTGGCGAGCGGCGAGCATGTGTCAGCCGCGATCGTGGTAGCGAACTGCGACGCCGCGGCGCTGGCGCGCGGTGATCTCGGGGAAGCGGCGGGGCGCGGGATGACGTCGCCCGGAGAGCGCGAGCGATCACTGTCGGCGATCACGTGGGTGATGAGCGCGACGACGCGCGGATTTCCGCTGCTCCGTCACAACGTCTTCTTCTCCGCGGACTATCGGGCCGAGGTCGTGGACCTGTTCGAGCGGGCGCGCACGCCCGAGGCCCCCACCGTCTACGTTTGCGCACAGGATCGGGCCGACGCGCCGATCGAAGGGCAGGCCCCGGAGCGGCTGCTCGTGCTGACCAACGCGCCCGCCCGAGATCGGCGCTGGACGCCCGAGGAGATCGATCGATGCGAGACACGAACGTTCGAGCGGCTGTCGCGCGCGGGCCTCACGCTGGTGGAGACCGCGCGGGTGCGGGCGACGCCGGAGGACTTCGATCGCCTCTATCCGGCGACGCGGGGTGCGCTGTACGGGCGGGCAGCGGACGGGATGCTGTCGCCGCTGCGCCGGCCGGGGGCGAGGACCGCGCTGCGGGGGCTGTACCTGGCGGGCGGGAGCGCGCATCCGGGAGCGGGCGTGCCGATGGTGGCGCTCTCGGGGCGGATCGCGGCGGCGAGCGCGATCGCGGACCACCCTTTGACAGGGTCGTCTCCGCGGGCGGCTATGCCTGGTGGTACGCCGACGTCCTGAGCGACTGCGGGACGTACGGGCTGACGTTCATCGCCTTCGTCGGGAGTGTGTTCTCGCCATGGTACGCCGCCGCTCGCGCGCGCGGGGTGGCGCAGGCGACCGACTTCACCGCGGTCAACGTGGCGCTCTATCGGCCCGGGGGTGATCGCTGGGTGATGACAGAGCGGCGATCGAACGAGCGCTCGCGCGAGGCGTGGCGCCTCGGCACATCGAGCCTCGATGCGTCGAGCCTCGATGCGTCGAGCCACAGCACATCCAGTCCGGGCACATCCAGCGCGCGCTGGGAGGATGGCGCGCTCGTGCTGGAGTTCGACGAGCGGTGCGCCCCGTTGCCATCGCGGCTGCGCGGCACGGTGCGGATCACGCCGCGCGCGCTCGATGGCGCGCCGGTCGCGCTCGATGGCGAGCGCGGGAGACACCGCTGGTACCCGATCGCTCCCTCGGCGCGCGCGCAGGTGTCGCTCGACGATCCGGGCCTCACGTTCGTGGGCGAGTCGTACGTCGACGCGAACGAAGGGGACGAGCCGCTGGAGGCGGGGTTCAGCGGCTGGATCTGGTCGCGGATGTCCACCGCGCGCGGCACCACGGTCGCCTACCGGGCGGTGCCTCGCCAGGGAGCGCCGCTCGAGCTCGCGCGCCACTACGACCGGAGCGGTCAGCGGACGGAGATCGCGGACGTCGCGCGGCACGCCTTGCCGCGCACGCGCTGGGGGCTGTCGCGCGAGGTCGCGTGCGATGCGGGTGCGCGGCCGCGGCTCGCGCGGCGGCTGGAGGATACGCCGTTTTATGCGCGCAGCCTGGTCGAGACGCGCATCGCGGGACACGCAGGCATGGCGATGCACGAGGTGCTCGACCTCGATCGCTTCGGCGCGGGCTGGGTGCGGTTCCTCTTGCCGTTCCGGGCGAGGCGCGAGTGACGAGGGTGATCCTCGTCCGCCCTTGCACGGGCGCCGATGCCGGGCTCGCGCTCGCGCTCGATTCGACGGCCTCGATCGTCACCGAGCATACGCTGCGCGTGATCCTCTCGGTCGCGCGCGCCGAGGATCCGGCCTGGCCGGTGGTCGAGCAGGCGGCCGAGCGGCTGCGGGCGCGCGGGATGGACGCGGCGGCGATGATCGCGACAGCGAGTGGCGCGAACCACAAGTGCGCGCAGCTGGCGGCGGTGCTCGAGACCGCGCGCGCGGAGATCGTCGCGTGCGCGGACGCCGACGTCTGGCTCGACGCTGACAGCCTCGATCGGCTCGTGGCGCCGCTGCTGAATCCGGGCGGGCCGGCGGCGACGTACGCGCCACCGATCGAGATCGAGCCGAGGACGCTGGCCGATCGCGCGTCGGCGGCGGTGCTCGACAGCTCGCTGCACGCTTTTCCGCTGCTGGCTCGGCTCGATCCGCGCGGCTTCGTGGGCAAGGCGTTCGCAGTGAAGAGCGCGGCCCTCGATCGCATCGGCGGCTTCGCGGCCCTGAGCGACTACCTCGGCGAGGACATCGAGCTCGCGCGCCGGCTCTCGGCGGTCGGGGAGCGGACCGAGGCGATCGACGCTCCGGCCCAGGCGCATGTGCAGGGTCGCACCTTCTCGGCTGTGATCGAGCGCTATGCGCGCTGGATGACGGTGATCCGAGCGCAGCGGCCGCTCTTGCTCGCCAGCTATCCGCTGCTGTTCTTTCCGACTGCGTTCCTCGTCGCTTTTGCGCCGCTCGGCGTCGCTGCGGTCGCGATCGTGGCGCGCATCCTGGTTGCGCTCGCGGCGCGGAAGGCCTCGCGGCGACCGCTGCTCTCCGGGCTCGCGCGCGCCATCGTTCTCTCCGACCTGGTGCTGTTTTTGGCGTTCGTTCGCACCATCACCCGGCGCCGCGTGGTGTGGCGTGGCCGCACGCTGGAGGTGCGCGCGGGCGGTCGGATCAGCGAAGCGGCGTGAGACCGCGATGGCCGCGCAGAGGTGGTCCAGACATCGGTCCTGCCCGGAGAGCGCTCAAGCGAGCGGTGATGACTGGATCTTCTCGAGCAGATCCGCGATCGCCTGGCGTCCCTCCACCGGAAGATCGAGGTCGGCCTTCGCCATCTTGTCGAGGCTCTGGAGGAGCGCGATGCGGGTCTCGCGCGGCACTTCGGTCTTCCGGGCGACGTTGGCCATCATGAGCATCGCGTCGAGCTTCCCAGCGCGCACGGTCTTCATCTCGCTCGGCTGCTCCTTCTCCGCGACGTTGTACAAGACATCGAGGAGCGCGCGCGGCTGCATGCCCTTGTAAAAGGCGTCGTCCCAGTGCCCTTCGTCGGCGGAGCGAGCGAGCGCGACCTTGATCTGTTCCGCCTCTCCCTTCGTCAAAAGCTCGGGCCCCTGCATCTTCCAGCCACCTCCCGCCGGATCCATCGCCTGGTAGCGGCGATAGATCGGCCCGTCCGCCGACTGGCCCTTGGGCGTGAAAAGCTCGACGTCCATCCCATAGCCGCGCACCGCGCCGGTCATCGCGGCGAGCTTCTCGAGCTTGGTCCCGTCGGGCAGGGGGCCCGGCGGCGTGAGCTTGCTGTCCCAGGGACGCAGGCTCCCGTCGAGCTCGACGCCGGGCGGCATCTGGAACTCCGGAGGCGTCGCCCCCGCCCGGTCGAGCAACTTTCCGTACGCCTCGCGCTCCTTCGCGAAGGCGTCGCCGTCCGCGCCGAGCGCGCCGCTCTTCATCATCGCGGCGAGCAACGCCCGCGACAGCTCGAGCGCGCCGCCACCGTCGAGCTTCTCGATCACCGGAGGGTGCCCCGGCCGCGTCATCTTCAGCTCGACGGGCTCGTCGATCGCCGTGCGGATCTCCATCGCCCCGCCCTTCGAGTCCTTGATCTGGAACACCGTCGCGCCGAGGAGATCCTTGCGATCGACCAGCTCGGCGGTCGCGCTGTCGAACCACGAGTGCCGCGCCAGGAGGCCGCTGCCGCGCGTCGACTCGCCCGGGACCGCGATCGGCGCAGCCTCGCCTTTGGCCAGCGCCACGAGGTGGCCCGCAAACGCGAGATCGTTGCCGAGCAAGAGCTGGAACACGAGCGCCTCGGTGCTGTCGATCGTGCCGTCTTTTCGGCCTTTCACGATCCCATCGATGAACGCCTTGGCCGCGTCGCGATCGACGACGTCCTTGCCGCCCGCCATCGCCGCCAAGATCGCCGCCTGATCGGGGCGCGGCGCGCGCAGCGAGATCGTGTTGGTCTGCGGCAGCGCGTTGTGCTGCTCCGTCTTGCCGGCCAGCGCGCCGTACTTCGCGCCGCCCTTGACCGCGGGCTCGGTCGAATCCGAGGTCACGATCGCCTTTTTCTCCGGCGACGGCACCGCGGGCGAGATCGACTGGGCGCCGATCGCGCCATCGAGGGGCGCGACGACGACTCGAGGGGGCAGGTCGTTGGTCTTCATCGCGGCTGACAGTATCAACACAGTCACCCGATCGCCAGCCACTCAGACGAACCACCCTCGGCGCGGAGGCGGTCGACACCAGCGATGGGATGCGCGACGCGGGCTCAGAAGCAGAGGCCGTAGCGGCCGAGGTAGTCCTGGAAGGTGGCGCGGAACGGCTGACTGTTGGCATCGCGCAGCTCGGCGCCATTGACGATGAAGTAGAACTCCAGCTGCGCCTCCACGTACTGTCCGCTGGCGTCGGCGCGCACGGTGAACCCGGGACAGTCTGCGCGGGTGTTGAGGTTGGCGCCGCGCGGCCACTCGAACGGATCGACCGAGCGAAGGTCGAAGGCGTAGTGCGCGTTGTTGCCCCAGCGGCGGTCGAAGTCGAGATAGCCCTCGGTGAAGGTGGACTCGCCGACGTAGCGATGGCGGACCTGCACATCCAGCTGTTGCCACAGGTTTGGGTTGTCGAGATCCGTCACGCCCGGCAGCCACACCTCGAACCCCGCCAGGCGCAGCGCGGCACGCTGTCTGGCCCACGTGCTGTAGGTCAGGCCGTCGGCGAGCGAGCGCCACGCACCGGGGCAGACGCCGCCGTCACAGGTCTGACGCTCGATCGCGTAGCTGACGTTGCCCATCCAGGCAGGGCCACGGGCGCTGACCGCGGGCTGCACCTCGAAGACATAGTTGCGGCCGAAGTTGGAGTCCCACGCGTTGCACCCGCTGACGCTGGTGTTCTGAAACCACAGCTCGAGCTTGCCGCTCCGGTCGAGATCGATGCCCGCGGGGCCGGCGGTCGGGTCGGGGTTGTGGCCAGCCGCGTAGGTCGAGGAGACCTCGCCGTCATTCCAGCGATACAACGCGGTGACGGTCCACGCGGGCGATCCGCGCGACTGCGCGCGACAGTCGGCGCGCTCGGTCGCGTACACGAGGTTCAACCGCCGGCCCTGCTCGAGCGGGCCCTGAACCTGGACGGACCAGTCCGCGTTGAAGGCGATGGTGACCTCGCCGCTGGCGGCGGAGGTCGTGGATCCGAGCTCGTCGAGCTCGGAACCGCAGCCGAGCCAGGCCAACGCAGAGATCGCTACCAAAGTCTGACGCATGGCGGCTGTCTACGTTCGCGAAACGTGTAAGTCAACGTGAGTCCTCCCATCCGTCGGGCGCCCGGCTTGTGTATCGAGGAGTCATGCCGCGACAGTGCAAGGATGCGTGGCGTTGCGCTCGCGATGGTCCTGACGACCGCGTGCGTGGGGGAGATCGGCGGCCCGGCCGTGTCGCCGCCGGCCGGCCCGCGCCCGAGCGCGAGCCCAAGCGCGCGCCCAAGCCCGAGCCCGACGCAGACCCCCCAGCCGGTCGTGCTCCAGCCCGCCGGCATCCGCCTCCTCACCGTCTCGCAATATGCGTACACCGTGCAGGAGCTCGTCGGCGACGCGACGATCGGGGGCGTCGGGCAGTGGCGCTCGTCGATCGCGGCCGCGCAAGGCGGCGTGGCGCTCACGGCGGTCGAGGAGTACGAGAGCGTCGGCCGCGCGATCGCCCAGGTCATCTTCGGGGACGCCGTTCGCCGAGAGGCGCTCGCCGGCTGCGTCCCCGCGGTGCAGGTCGCCGACCCGTGCACGCTCACGTTTCTCGCGGCGTTCGGCCGGAAGGCCTTTCGCCGCTCGCTGACGGCCGAGGAGATGACGCGCTACACGGCGCTCGCCGAGGGCGCACGGTCGCCCGTGAACCCTTGGCGCGGTCTCGAGATCGCAGTGGTCGCGCTCCTCCAGTCGCCGAATTTTCTCTATCGCGTCGAGCTCGGCGAGCCCGATCCGACGGACCGGACGCGCGTTCGCTTCACCTCGATCGAGATGGCGACGCGCCTGGCGTACTTTCTGTGGAACGGGCCGCCCGACGAAGCGCTCATCCGGGCCGCCGAGCGGGGCGAGCTGCTCGAGGACGCACCGCTGAGAGCTCAGGTGCGCCGGATGCTCGAAGATCCGCGTGGGCGCCGCGGCATCGTCGCGTACTTCGCGGACCTGCTGAACGCCGACAACCTGCTCGTGCTCGAGAAAGATCCGACCTGGGTCCCGGGCTTCACGCCCACGGTCGGCCCCGCGCTCCGCGAGCAGCTGCTCCGCACAGTGGAGAGTGTCGTCTTCGATGGCACGGGTGATTACCGCGATCTGTTCGACACCCGGCAGACGTTCGTGAACGCCGAGCTCGCGCGTCTCTACGATCTCGATCCCGCCGGCCTCGGGCGCGAGCTGACGCCCGTGATGCTCCCCGCGAGCGGCCCGCGCGCGGGCATCCTGTCGCTCGGCGCGATGATGGCGCTCCACTCGGGCCTGGCGAACACCTCCCCCACGCTTCGCGGCAAGTACGTTCGCAACGTGCTGCTCTGCCAAAAGACGCCCGCCCCACCGCCCGGCGTGGTCGCGACGCTGCCCGAGCCCCGCCCCGGTGAGCTCGTCACGACGCGCACGCTGTTGTCGCGCCATCAGACCGAGCCGCGCTGCGCGAGCTGCCACGGCTTCATGGATCCGATCGGGTTCGCGCTCGAGGCCTTCGATCCGATCGGCAAGTTCCGCACGACGCAGAACGGCCTCTCGATCGACACCTCCGGAGAGATCGACGGCGCTCTGTTCAACGACGCGCGCGGGCTCGGACGAGCGCTGCGCGACCATCCCGCGCTTCTCGATTGCTTCACGCGCAACACGTATCGCTACGCCACGGGCCACATCGAGGCGCCCGGGGAGGAGCCGGTGCTCTCGAGCATCGCTCGCGCGTCGGGGCACAGCGTGCCCAACGCGTTCGAGGCGATCGCGATGAGCGACGGGTTCCGCTTCGCGGTGCCCGCGGAAGGGTTGTGAGATCGATGACGTCGTTTCGAATCAGTCGCCGAAGTCTCCTGCGCGGGACCGTGCAGAGCTCGATCGGCGTCGCGCTCGGCCTGCCGCTGCTCGACGCGATGATGAACGATCACGGCACGGCGCTGGCTGCCGGGGAGCCGCTGCCGCTTCGATTTGGCGTGTTTTTTTGGGGCAACGGCTCCGATCCCGCGCAGTGGGCGCCGGCGATCACGGGACGCGGCTGGCAGCCGAGCAACATGCTGCAAGGCATCGCGTCGGTGAAGGACTACATCAACGTGGTCAGCGGGACGCGCCTCGCCGTTCGCGGCGTGAACAACCCGCACGTCGAGGGTGCCGTCGCCCTGCTCGCCGGCGGAAATCCGGTGCTCCACCCTTCATTTTCGGGACAGAGCAACGACTGGGACTATCTGACGGTGCCCGGACCCTCGGTCGATCAGGTCGCTGCAGACCACCTCGCGGGTCCGACGCGCTTCCGTTCGATCGTCGCGTCGGCGACGCCGGTGCACACCGGAGCCGCTGGGACCTCGAGCGCGCCCGGCACTGCGATCAGCTACACGTCGCACGCTGGACCGTTCGTCTTCAACCCGCCGAAGACCACGCCGACCGAGCTGTTCGCGTACCTGTTCGGTACACCGATCACCCCGACGCCGGTCGGGCCTGATCCCGCGCAGCTCGTCCGTGCGGATGCGCTCGGCGCGGTCCTCGCCGACGCCCGCGCGCTTCGGGCCCGCCTCGGCACCAACGATCGCCAGCGCCTCGAACAGCACATGGACTCGGTCCGCCAGCTGCAGTCACGCATCCTCGCCGCACCGCCGCCGATGGTTGGGGCGTGCGCGCAGCCTGCGGAGCCGTCCGATCCCGATTCGCTGCGCGTGAAGGTCAAGCTGATGGCCGATCTGATCGCGATGGGGTTCGCCTGCGACCTCACGCGCGCATTCAGCCTCCAGCTCTCGTCGCCCGCGTCTCACGTCGGCTATCCCGATCTGTTCCCGGCGTTCGTTTACAACGGGACCGCGACGTCGTTTCACGAGTACGAGCACAACGCAGGGATCGACGCGACCGTCCAGACCACGCTCAAGTACTTCGTCGAGCTCTACGGATCGGTCCTCGAGTCGCTCAAGGCGCTCCCGGAGCGCGACGGAAATCTGCTCGATCGAAGCTGTATCCTCGGCACCACCGAGCTCTCGTATGGTCCATCGCACGGGTTCGACGACATGCCGATTCTCATCGGCGGCTCCGCGGGTGGCGCGCTCCAGTATCCGGGCGTTCACGTCGCGACCAACGGCGCGAACGCGGCCCGCGTGCCGTTCACTGCGCTCAAGGCGGTCGGCGTGCCGCTGACCACCTGGGGCCGCGATCAGCTCGTGACGAGCGAGCCGATCGCCGAGATCCTCAGCTGACTTCGCGACATGAGGACAGCGAGCCTTTCGAGCGAACGCTCACGGTCTGAGCTCGGTCAGTTAGTTAGTCATAGTTCAGGTTCTCCGTACTCTATCGACGATCGCCCACGTCCGGAACATACCCATGGTTCGGGCTGGCTCTGGCCGGTTTGCTTCTGCTGTCCGTGGCACTTCACGAGCTGGGGCACTCGTTGGTCGCACAGCGCTACGGGATCGCTGTTCGCGACATCACGCTCTACCCATTCGGAGGTGTCGCGGTCCTCGAGAAGGGGTCGAGTCCGGCGCTCCCCCTCGACGGTGGCCGCGTCCTGCGCGCGCTGCTCGAGATGAAGCTGGGTTGGGAGCGCGCGACCCTGATCGCCAGCGGGCTCGCGAAGGTCATCGCGGTCGCCATGGGGATCTGGGCGATCCTGGGCGGTCAGCTGATCCTGGGTGCGATCGCGGTCATGGTCTTCTTCGGTGCCCGGGCCGAGGTCGTCGCCGATCAGGTTCGATTCGGCCTGGCTGGACGTCGTGCCGGTGACCTGTTCAACCGTAGCCCGTTGGCCCTCGGCCCCGGCGATGGCATCCACAAGGCGGTCGATTTGATCCTCTCCAGCCCTCAGAGAGACTTCCCGGTGGTGCTCGGCAACCAGCTGTTGGGCGTGCTGACGCGCGAGCACGTCATGGCCGTCTTGGAGGCAGGTGCGTCCTCCGAGAGTGTCGCGGGCGTGATGGCAAGGACGTTTCCTCGGAGCTGAGAGTGATCAAACGCGCCGGTGTTCCGCTGCGCCGCCTCGGCGGCGCGGGCGGATCAGCGAAGCGGCGTGAGGGCGGCGAGGAGGCGCTCGGGCCAGGGCGACGGCGTGTGCGACCACCATGTCTCGTAGGCCGACGGGTCGCTCCCTTCGAGGAGCTCGGTCACCGCGCGCTCCTGCGCCGCGGCGCTGCGATCCTCGAGCGGCGCACCGATCGCCGCGTACAGCGTGGGGCGGGCGGTCGATCCGTGCTCGTAGCGCAGGGCCATCGGGATCACGAGCGCCGCCTTCGCGACGCGCGCGATCGCCGCTGCGCCGCCCAGGAATCCGAGCGGTCGCACGCTCGATGGTCGCTCCTCGCCCTGCGGGAAGATGAACACCACTCGACCCGGCTCGCGGAGCAAGCGCGCGGCGTAGCGGATCGCGCTTGCGCCGTCCGCGGGATCGCTGCGATCGACGCCGAACGCCCCGACTCGGGTGAAGAACGGGTTTCGCGTCAGGTTGCCGGCGTCCATCAGCGCAAACGCCTCCACGCGATGGATGCGGCGAGCGAGCGCGAGGATCCACAGCGGGTCCCACCAGGAGGTGTGGTTGCAGACGACGAGCACGGGGGCGGCGGCGGTCGCGCGCGCGAAGTGTTCCCGGCCGGCGATGCGCACGGCGCCGAAGTGGCCGCGGATGCGGCGCTCCGCGTGACGCGAGAACCAGCGGTCGAAGAGCCTGCTCTTCGCGCACGGGATCACGCGCGGGCCCACGCGGTGGCGAGCCCCGCGCCCCAGCGGCCCACCTTCATCGGGCCCAGGCGGGCGATGATCTCGCGATACACAGCGGGGTGTCGCCGCGCCGTCTTCCGCAGAAACGTGATGAAGTCGCCAGGGCTCATGCGATCCTGGAGCAGCGCCGCGTAGCTCTCGTTGCCCATCTCGGCGAGCGTCGCGAAGGCCGCATCGAGGAGCTCGTTCAGCGCGCGGGGATCGCGCTGCGGCTCGGACATCAGCGCGGAGAGCGCGCCCGTGCCCGCGTGGATCGGCGCGTCGGCGAGGTGGCGTGGATCGGCGCGCGCGATCGCGTCGGCCGCAGGGACGAGCGCGCGCAGCATCGATCCAAAGCCGCAGTAGGTGAGCGCGGAGTGTCGCGCGGCCGCGTCGCCGAAGAGCATCACGCGCGCGCTCGGAGCTGCGGGCGCCGGGCTCAGGCGCGACCAGCCCGGGATGTACCCGAACGTCGGCCGCAACATCCGCCCTTCGCCGCGCGCGTACTGCGGACGCGTGGCGAAGAATCGCGCGTACAGCGCGCAGAGGCTGCCGGGGCCGACGTCCTGAGTGCGCGCGTAGTAAAAAAGGTACACCGTGGTCTCGCCCGCGCGGCCCGGGAAGCCTTCCCAGACGTGCTGGCGCCCGCCCTCGGCGTCGTCGATCGTCGCGAGGATGTCGCCGGCGGTTGGATCCACATCGAGATCGGTGAGCACGCCGCCGACCGTCGGGCACACCAGATCGGCCGAGGCGTACGGGCTCGCGGCCCCGCGCGCGTCGACCAGGAGCGCGGCGCTGATCTCGCCGATGCCAGCGGACGCGCTGGTCTTGCGGATGCGCACCGAGACCCCGCCCGGGCCCTCGCGCTCGCCGAGCACCTCGTGGTGGTCGAGCAGCACCACGCCACGCTCGATCGCCCGCGCGCGGGCCAAGGCGAGCAATGCGCCTGCATCCACCGCGTGGTCGAGCACGCCGCGCACGGTGTAGCTGCCGCCCCCGTGCCAGCGGCAGACTCCGCGGTCGTAGCGGGCGACGATCAGCGCCTCGAGCTCGGCGGGCGAACACAGGCCGCTGTCGACGAGCGCCGCGAGCTCGGGTCCGCTGGCGTTCCACTCGCGGTGGGTGGCGCCGATCGTACCGCGCTCCACCACCGTCACGCGCAGGCCGCGGGCCGCGAGCATCGGCGCGAGCAGGAGCGAGAGGCCGCCGCCGGCGATCACCACGTCGGTGTCGAGCGATGCGCCGCGATCCGGCCCTCGGTGGGGCCGGTGATCCGGGCCGCGCGCTGGCGGACCGCCCGGCACGCGCGCGGCGCGAGAGCGCTCGAGGTGATCGAGCCGCTCGAGCAGCTCCGGGCCGCCGTGATCACGGACGACGTCGCGCGCGCTCACGCCACCGCCTCGATGAGCGCGCGCGCCTCGGGCGCCGGCGGGATCGCCAGACCGGGCCTGCGGCGCGAAGGAAAGAGCGCTGCGAGCGCGCGCAACAAGAGCGCGATCTTCCGTCCTCGCGTCACCACCGCGCGCGCCGAGACGCTGTCGTGCTGCCGCGACGCGATCGCCGATCCGATCTCCGCGTAGACCAGCCGCGCCGCGCGGATCGCCCAGCGCGTGCGCCACGGCAGCTCCGGGATGCCGAGATCGGCCCGCCGATAGTACGCGTCGGCCGCGTCGAGGAGGCGCGCCACCACCCGCGCGAGCCCGGGCGAGGGCCGCGGATCGGCGAGAAAAGCAGCGGGATCGAGCCCCTCCTCGCGCATCCAGGCCTGCGGGAGATAGAGCCGGCCATTTCGGGCGTCCTCGCCGACGTCGCGCGCGATGTTGGTGAGCTGCATCGCGATCCCGAGATCCGCCGCGCGCGCGAGCGTGGCTCGGGCGCGCCGGCCGAGGAGCAGCGTCATCGCGAGCCCCACCGTGCTGGCCACGCGCACCGCATACGCCACGACGTCGGTCTCGCCCGCGTAGCTCTTGCGCTCGGCGTCCCAGGCGAAGCCTTCGAGCAGCGCATCGAGGATCGCGCGGGGGATCACGTGGCGCGCAACCACACCGGCCAGCGCGCGATCGACCGGGTCGTCGCCGGGCGCGCCGGCATAGATCGCGTCGAGGCGCTTCGAGAGCGCGACGATCGCCGCGCGCGGATCGTTGCCTTCGTCCACGGCGTCATCGGCGACGCGACAGAACGCGTACAGCGCCGCGGCGTCGTCACGTGCGCCGGGAGGTAGCGCGCGTCCGGCCATCGCGAAGCTCTTCGAGCCGGTCGCGAGGATCGCGCGGCAGGCCGCCGCATCTCGCGCGTTCGCGACCCTATCTCCTGGGCTCACGCCAGCATCTCCTCGGCCCACGCCAGCATCTCCTCGGCTCGTGCCAGCGTCTCGCGGGCTCACGTCAGCGTCCTGCCGGGTCACGCCAGCGTCTCCGGGCTGGCGACGATCGTGTCGAGCACCTTGGCCGACGAGAGGACGCCCGGCACGCCCGCTCCGGGATGCGTCCCCGCGCCGACGAGGTAGAGCCGCTCCACCTCCTCGCTGGCGTTGTGCGGCCGAAAGTAGGCTGACTGGGTCAGCCTCGGCTCGAGCCCGAACGCGGCGCCCTTGTACGAGTTGTAGCGATCCTGGAAGTCTTGCGGCGTGAGCATCCGCGACACCACCACGTTGTCCTCGAGCCCAGGGAGGATCGTTCGGGACAGGTACTTCGCGATCTTCTGCCGGTAGATCTCCGCCTGCGTCTGCCACTCCGTCTTCGAGTCGAGGTGCGGGACCGGCGAGAGCACGTAGAACGCATCGCAGCCGTCGGGTGCCATCGAGGGATCGGTCGCCGTCGGGCGGTGGAGATAGAGGCTGAAGTCCTCCGCGAGGTGGTGGCGCTCGAAGATGTCATCGAGCAGCTCGCGATAGCGCGGGCCGAGCAAGATCGTGTGGTGAGCGACGTCGTCATACCTCTTCTTGGTCCCGAAGTACCAGACGAAGAGGCTCATCGAGTAGCGCGCGCGGGCGATCTTGCGGTTGGTCCAGCGCCGCCGCTCCTCGGGCGCGAGGAGGTGCCGGTAGGTCCACGCGGAGTCGGCGTTCGACACCACGACGTCGGCCGCGATCGTCTCGCCCGACGTCAGTCGCACGCCGGTCGCGCGGCGGTGGCTCACCTCGATCTGCTCGACCTCGGCGCTGGATCGGATCGTCCCCCCGAGCCCGGTGATCAGACCGCACAGGCCGTTGACCAGCGTGCCGGTTCCGCCCATCGGGAAGTGCACGCCCCACTTGCGCTCGAGGAACGCGATCAGCGTGTAGATCGACGTGGTCGAGAACGGGTTGCCGCCGACCAGAAGCGGGTGAAAGGAGAGCACCTGCCGCAGCCGCTCGTCCTTCACGTGCTTCGAGACCAGGCCGTAGACCGTGCGGAACGACTCGAGCTTGATCATCTCAGGCGCGATGCGCGCCATCGACGACCACGATCCGAACGGCACGTGCGCGAGCTGCTCGA
>Ga0105047_10006216_pt1 | contig 20294 bp, 18 predicted proteins | sample MAT04_FD_78384 | JGI IMG/M metagenome (GOLD analysis project Ga0105047, IMG submission 78384) | Freshwater microbial communities from Lake Fryxell liftoff mats and glacier meltwater in Antarctica - MAT-04 (megahit assembly) | ecosystem: Environmental > Aquatic > Freshwater > Ice > Liftoff...
CCGGTTTGCCGTCCACCAGGTTGTCGACGGCGAGGCCCACGATCTGGCCGAATTCATCCTGTTTGTGGGTGAAGGTGTAGCTCGGGATCAGCATGTCGTTGCCGACCTGGGGCAGGTAAGTCGGCTGCTGCTCTTGGAGCGTGCAGATGAGCTGTGCAGCGGGGAAGCCGTAGTCCTGCCAATAGCCCGGAGGTTGCGGTGTCCCGAACTGGAAGCTCTGGACTGCGGAGGTCAGAGCGGCCGGCGTGGGAGTGACGTCCTTGCTGCTCGACTTCACCCTCAGCCAGGGCTTGAGAGTTTTCAGGATGGCCGCGGCAGCCGGCGTGTTGGTGAGGGCGTCGCCATCGATCTCCGGATTGCCTTCGAAGATCGTGGTGTGCAGTTGCAAAGCCTGGCGGGCGGCCGGCTCGTAGGCCATCGGGTCGAAGCCTGGCGACGTCGTGAAGAGCAGGTTCACCGCAACGAACCGCACAATGGCGCCGAGATCGCCCGCCAGATAATCGGGCGGTCGGAACCCATTCTCGGCGTACTCCCACACCGGGGGGATCCGGTAGTCGAAGTACCCGGCTGGGCGAGTCGGACAGATCTCCTCGGCTCAATAATGACGTTAGCTCACGGAGCGGCGCCCACGACACCCCCAAAATGCAATGAGAAGCGGTCCGGGTTGGCAGAGCTGAGCCCGAGTCCGCCGGCGGAGACGGGGTCAACCAGTTCGGGCGAGTGCTGAATGACGGTCGACGTGTCCGCTGCGGGGCAGCGACCGGGATGAACAAGAATTGGCAGCGATAGGGCTACTCGTTGGTGCTGTCGAGCTCTTGTGCGAGCGCCGGCACGCTGACCGTCGCAATCGTCCAGATCTGGTCACTGTCGACTCGGTGGTAGTGGTGGGCCAGCAGATGGCGCAGGTTCACCACATGACGCCACGGTACGTCCGGGTGACCGACTTTGAACTCGTCAGAGATGGCGTTCGATGCTTCGCCGACTATTTCGAGCAGACGTTCAGCGGCCCGCTGCCGTATTCAGTCGCTGTCGAACGCCTCACGTCCTTCGGCGACCAGCGCTGCAAGCTGCCCAGCGGCCTCGAGGACATCGGCGATCCGTAGGTCATCCGGACGGCTCAAATCGGCACAGCTTCTCGGCGGATGTGGTCGTCGCGTTCCTTGAGCCCACCCATCGAGACAACGTCGACGGAGACTCCCAAAAGCCGCTGGAGCTCTTCCTGTAGATCCATCAAATCAAAAAGCGAGCTGCCCGGCTCGAACTCGACGAGAAAGTCGATGTCGCTCTCAGCCGTGTCGTCGCCTCTGGCGACCGAACCGAACAACGCCGCAGTCCGGCCATGATGCTGCCGGACGAGATCGTTGATCTCCTCCCGCTTCGATTCGACAATCGCTCGGTGCGCGGCCACCTCCTCACCCTACCGTCGGAACCTGTCCAACCTCAGGCTGCAGGAACCAAACTGGGATACGCATAACCCGCCGTCCATCGCGGTTGCCATGCCCGAGAGCATGCTTCGTCAGCCAGTCCAGTTGTGGGACTAACGGAACGATCGAGGGAAGAGCGTTGCCGCCTGCTCGTCGAATTGTCGACCGCGGATGATCCGGCGGTCTCGAGGCTCAGCATTCCGGCCGTGAGGTCGACTATCGGGTCAGCGGCCAGAGCACCACGGCGAGGCCGAGCGCGGAACACCTCGAACTCGACGTGTTAGACAAGGCACTCTCCGCCGCACCGAAATCCGCAGAACCCCCGCCAAGGCAGGGGCTCTATGGTGGTCGGGCTGAGAGGATTCGACCGGTGCGACGGCGTAGGTGCCGTTCTGTTCGCCCGATACGCGCGGCGGTCAAGCGCTCGGGTGGGGACGACCTGGTCAGCTCCAGGGATTGATGACGTCGAGGTCGTCGAAACGCTGGAAGTCCTTGAGGTCTCGGGTCACGACAGCCATGTCGTGGACCAAGGCAGTCGCCCCAATGAGGGCATCGCGGAACGGCGCCGGATCCGGCACGTGCAACGCAGCCGCGCGACGCGCGACCCGCTCGTCCACCGGGAGCACCCGACTCTTGAACGCAGCGACCACGCTGTTGTCGAGCCATGCACGGAGCAGTCCGCCCTGCGCAGAATCGGAACGCTCCATGAGCAACACGCCGTGCTCGAGTTCGTGGATCGTGATCGCCGAGATGAACAGCTGGGTCGACGAGACCTGCTCGGCCCACGAGGCAACCCCAGGGTTCGCTTTTCCGCTGCGCACCTTGCGAAGTTCGGACACGACGTTCGTGTCCAATACGAACATCACTCGAACGTCGCCGGGTGCGCCACGTCGGTGTTCTTCGGGATCACGAACGCGACGTCTGCGACTCCTGTCGGCTCAGCGAGCAGATCGAGTGCCCGCTGTGATCCAACGAGTTCCTCATAGGCGTCGAAGGTCAACAGCACGTGGGCCGGTCGGCCCCGATCAGTGATGTAGACCGGGCCGTTCTCGGCAGCCTTCTTGGCGCCGCTGGTGTCCTGATTGAATTCTCGGCTGCTCATCTGCGTCGTCATCGGACCCCCATGTAGTTACATCTCTACAATAGGCGTGAGGATCGTGAGTGACAACCCACCGGATGTTTCGACAGCTGGCGTCAGGTCGGGGTCGAAGCCGTCGCGAACATCTCGTCGATCAGCTCGCCCGCGCGTCGATGTTGCTCGTCCACGACGTGGGTGTACGTGCCGAGTGTGATCTCGACATCGCTGTGGCCGAGTCGTTCCTGCATGACCTTGTCGTCTCCAACAACAACTCGCCCGACCGACCGAGCTGTGTGGCGCAACCCCTTGGGCGTGATCGCCGGCACCCCCGTGTTGGAGATGAGTTCGCGCATCAGTCGCGAGAAGTTGTTCGGATCGGTCAGCCCACCGAGCGTCGTCGTGAACACCAGCCCGGAGTTCTCCCGCGCCCCGCCGGCGATCGTCGCCTCTGCCGACTGGGCAGCACGGTGGTCCTCAAGCATCTTTACTGTCGCCCGTCTGATCGGCACGACGCAATGGCTCGACTCGGTCTTCAGCTCCGTGATCACCGGAGCGCCGCGTTCGACTGCCAACTGCTGGACGACAGCTACCTGACCGAGATCGATGTCAACGTGATCCCACCGCAGTCCGAGCAGCTCACCACGACGTAGGCCCGTGACCAAAGCGAGGTGGAAGGCCGGGTGCATGCGGTGCTCGGAGATGCCCGCCAGAATCGCCACGGCCGCTGCATACATTTTGCATACATTGGCGTGTGCGGTGATCTCGGATCGCTCCAAAACCCTTGTTTTATTGGTCGGGCTGAGAGGATTCGAACCTCCGACCTCTTGACCCCCAGTCAAGCGCGCTAACCAAACTGCGCTACAGCCCGTGAGCGGAAGACTCTAGCCGTCAGAGCTGGTGGATCAGCCAACTGATCCCTTGGACCGCTCGCCAGCCCAAGTAGATCGTCAACGCGATGATCAACACCCAGAAGTGCCACGGGATCTTCGACTTCTCCGACGGCGGCTCTGCGTCCGCGACGTGGTGACCCTCAGGGCAATCACCCTGATCGTCGAGCGTGTTGGGATTGTAGAAACGAGCGCAAGGCTCACACCACGGCACGCTGCAGTCTGACGCGACTTTCCGCACGAATCGAAACGAGCCCCCACCCTCACTTGGGCCGCCGAAGACTCGATCATCGCTGAGCTTGCTCCCACGCAAAAATCTCGGTACCCATAGGTGGTCATGAACCCATTTCGACGCATCTTGGCACTGTTCGTTCTGGTGGCACTGACGGCCACTGGATGTGTGACGGGTGTGAAAGCCGGAGCGAAATGCCGGAGCGCGGACTGGGGCGACGATGGAACGTTCGTTCTCAAGTGCGAGAGGAACCGGTGGGTCCGCAAGGCAACGAAGGTGCAGGTGACACAGCTCGTGGTCGCTCTCCTGAAGTCACAAACGACGACCACCGCCCCGCGACCACTCTCGACCGCCGTGGGCGTCGTGGCGAACCCCCCTGTCCCCACTGTCCCGCCCATCACCACCACGGCGATTGGCGGCGGCGATGCCCACGCCTGCGCCGTTCGTAGCACTGGCAACGTCGCGTGTTGGGGGTCGAACATCGTCGGAGAGTTGGGCGCCAACACCGCACTGGGAGCGGGCGTACATTCGACGGTCCCCCTCTCGACCTCATTGAGCGCCGCGCGCTCGCTGAGCAGCGCCGCTGACCACACCTGTGCCGTCACCACCGACGATATCGTGTGGTGCTGGGGCGACAACGACGGTTCCCAACTCGGGAATGGTCTCACCACACCGTCATCGAGCCCCATCGCGGTCGCCGGCGGAACCAGCGCGGCAGGCGTCGCCACTGGGAACGCGCACACGTGCATCCTCTTCCGATCGGGCCTGGTCCGATGCTGGGGGCTCGGCGCCAACTACGTACTCGGCAACGGATCCACGAACAACCTTGCGGGCATCACCTCACCCGTGTCCGGGGTGGCGGGCGCAAGTTCAGTCGTCGCCGGTTCAAACCACACATGCGCGCTCTCCTCTGGGACGCTGAAGTGCTGGGGACTCAACTCGAGCGGCCAGCTCGGCAGCGGCACGCTCACCCAACAGGCGTACCCCGTGGTCTTCGGCAACGGCGCCATCACCAACGTCGTAGCGGCTTCCGCTGGGCCCACCCACACGTGCGCTGTCCTCGCCACCGGTACCGCCGTGTGCGCTGGCTCGAACGCATCCGGCCAGCTCGGCAACAGCACCACCGTCGACTCCGCTGCACCCGTGCCCGTCAGCGGATTGAGCGGCGTCACCGCCATTTCCGCCTCCCGCCGCCACACCTGCGCTGCACTGGACACTGGAGCCGTGCGCTGCTGGGGCGCCAACACCATGGGTCAACTCGGCAACGGATCCCGCCTGGGATCCACGACACCCGTCACGGCCAACCAATCCGGCGTCGTGACGCTGACCTCTGGCCTGGAGCACACCTGCGCCCTCACCACGTCGGGCAGTGTCTCGTGTTGGGGTTCCAACTGGATCGGTCAGCTCGGTCGGTCGCCGATCGACACCCCCACCACTCCCCGATCGATGCCGGTGCCATCTGCGGCCACGATCGGCACCGGCGCCTATCACGCCTGCTCCATCGACCAATCGGGTGCTGCCGTGCGCTGTTGGGGAACGGGCAATTCGGGCCAGCTCGGCAACGGTGCCTTCGCCGACTCTGTCGCCCCAGTTGCCATCGCTGGGTTGTCCGCACAGTCCGTCGCGGCCGGCCGGGCCCACACCTGCGCTGCGCTCGTCGATGGAACCGCCCGCTGTTGGGGCGCTGGAAGTTTCGGCCAGCTCGGGAACTCGTCGACGGCTCCCTCGGCCTTGCCGGTGACCGTGACCGGCATCATCGCGGCGGCGACCGTCACCGCTGGAGACAACCACGCGTGCGCGCTGATCACCGTCGGCACCGTGAGCTGCTGGGGTTCGAACACTGCTGGCCAACTCGGCGATGGCACAACCACGGACCGCACCACTCCCGTCGTCGTCAGCGGAGTCACCTCCGCAATCGCTATCGACGCTGGCGGGAACACCACATGCGCCCTGCTCGCCTCGGGCGGCGTGGTTTGCTGGGGGGCCAACAGCTACGGCCAGCTCGGGATCAACTCGACCGCCAACTCCTCGGTACCTCAATCAGTCCAGGACGCAGCAACGTCAGCCGCGCTCGCCTCGGCAACAGCGATCACCGTTGGGAACTCGACGGCCTGCGCGATCGCATCATCGGTTGCAAAATGCTGGGGTCGAAATCACCGAGGCCAGCTCGGCGATGGCACCACGACCGATCGCGCCCGCGCTACATCCATGGTCGGCATCAGCGGAACCCCGACCCAGATCTCGTCGGGCGATGTGTCGAGTTGCGTCGTGACCGCGACGGGCAACGCCTACTGCTCAGGCAACAACTACTACGGCCAACTCGGCGCGGGGACCCACAGCGACTCATCGACTCCCCTGCTCGTATCGGGCGCCGGCTTCACGAACATCTCCGTCGGACTGAGCTACGCCATTGGACGGGCGGCCGATGGGACCCTGCGCGGATGGGGCATCGCGCAGTTCGGCGAGTTGGCCTTCGGCGGCAGCGACGTTCCCGCGCCCGTCTCGTTCGGCTAGCAACCGCACGATCGTCCCAGCCCCATCGACACGATCGTCCCAGCGAAGGACGCCGCTCAGACGGGCGGGACGCCGTGGCGCTTGTCGGAGAAATGGCGCGTCTTGCCTGCCGCACGAGTCAGTCGCCGCAGGATCTCACTGCGAAGATCGCCCCAATCGATCACTGCATCGACGACGAGCTCCGAGGCCAACCGCAACAGGTCGACGTCCTCTTCATAGATGCGACGTTGCTCGGCCACGAAAGCTTCCCGCTCCGCATCGTCGGTGATCGCCGCGATTTTGTTGGCGAACACCGCGTTGACCGCCGCCTCGGGCCCCATCACTGCGATCTTGGCGGTCGGCAAGGCAATCGTCGCCTCCGGCTCGAATGCCGGGCCAGACATGGCATAGAGACCCGCCCCGTATGCCTTGCGGACAATCACCGAGATCTTGGGAACCGTTGCCTCGGACACCGCCGTGATCATCTTGGCACCATGGCGGATGATGCCTTCGCGCTCCACGTGCTTGCCGATCATGAAACCCGGAACATCGGCCAAGAAGACGAGCGGAATGTTGAACGCATCACAGCACCAGATGAACCGGGCCGCTTTGTCGGCCGTATCAGTGAAGAGCACTCCGCCTTTCACCGCCGGATTGTTGGCGACGAACCCCACTGGTGACCCATCCATCAATCCGAACCCGACGATCATCTCGGGCGCAAACAGCGGCTTGACCTCGAAGAAGCTCTCGGCGTCGATGAGGCACTCGATCAGGTCGTGCATGTCGTAACCCTGCGCGTCGTTCGCTGGCACCACATCCGCCGTCAGCGCCCGAACCGGAGCGATGGGTTCATACGTCGGGGGTTGCTCGGTCCAACGCGTCGGGAAGTACGTCAGATAAGCCCGCGCCTGATCAATTGCATCGGCGTCGTCGACCGCGAGGTTGTCGCCGCATCCCGACACGGTGGCGTGCATTCGTGCACCGCCGGTCTCCTCGAGCGTCGCGATCTCACCGATGACCATCTCGGCCATCCGCGGCGAACCGAGGTACATCGATGCGTTCCCCTCAACCATGATGACAATGTCGCAGAACGCCGGAATGTACGCGCCGCCTGCGGCCGAGGGCCCGAACAGGCAACACACCTGGGGCACCTTTCCCGACAGCCGCACCTGGTTGTAGAAGATGCGTCCGGCGCCGCGGCGACCGGGGAACAACTCGACCTGATCGGTGATCCGCGCCCCCGCACTGTCGACCAACCACACCACCGGCAGCGAATCACGAAGGGCGATGTCGGTCAGCCGCACGATCTTCTCGACCGTCCTGGCCCCCCACGACCCGGCCTTCACCGTCGGGTCGTTGGCCATCACCATGACGGGACGGCCATCGATCTCCCCCATGCCCGTGATGACACCATCAGCAGGAAGATCGCTTGCTGACGCGTTGGCCAGCCGGCCATCCTCGATGAACGAGCCGGGATCGCACAACAGATCGATCCGGTCCCGAACGAAAAGTTTGCCCTGCGCCTCGAGCTTGGCGGCTTCCTTGTGGAGATTGCCACGACCGGCCCGCTCCATGGCCTCGGTCAAGCGTTTCGCGGCGTCATCGATCTCGATGTTGGCTGAAGATGTTGCTGAATCCACGACCCAGTGTTACACGGCGGCGGGGGCGGCCCTGCGAACCACGAGGAGCGACACGTCGTCGGTCAGGGGACCGTCAGCGAAGTCGACAGCAGCGTCGATGACCGTCTTGCACAGGACCTGCGGTGCCACATCAGCGTCACGTCGGAGCAGCCCGGCCACCCGTTCCTCACCGAAGAAGTTCTCGCCAGATCGCGCTTCGGTCAGCCCATCGGTGGCGACCAACAACACGTCACCAATGCCGAAGGGACGCTCCGCCGACAGATACGTCGAGCTCTGATCCATCATCAACAGCGGTCCAGTGGCGCGCAGTGCCGAGGGGCTCCGGTCCGAACACCACCAGCCAGGCGGATGGCCGGCCGACGCGTAGCGGAACGTTCCCGCCGCACTATCGAAGATCGCCACGAACAGCGAGATGAACTCCTCTGGTCGTTCGAGGTCGATCAGCTGGGCGTTCAGTTCCTCGAGGGCCTGCCCGGGATCACGGAACCGTCGCAGATACGAGCGCAGGAGAAACTTGGTCTGTAGCGCCGTGATCGATGCCTCGACGTCGTGGCCGCTCACATCGCCGACCACACATCCAAGGCGCCCCGACGGAAGGTGGAAGATGTCCATCAGATCGCCCGACATGAGCCCTTCGCCAGCTTGGTGGGCGGTGGCGATCTCGTAGCCGTCCGCATCGGGCAACACCGAGGGCGCCAGTCGCTCTGCCCAGCGACGCGGCGCCGAATCCTCCTGGGTCAGCACCGCCTGAGCCCGCTGCTCCAGTTCGAGCCGCACGTTCGACAACCGAGCATCCCGACGTGCGTAACGCGACATCCAAATGGTCGCCGCCGCCGGGACAGCCACCGAGGCCAAGAACAGCTCGGCGTACTCCGGTTTCCACGCTGCGGCAGCCGAACAAGCAACGGCGATCACGCCATAGAGCCCGGCCGCATGGACGTCTCGCGCCAGCGCCCCGGCGGCCAACATCCGAACCTCAGGCTCGACGGACTGTCGATCGATGCGGCGAAGGAACCGCAGCCGAAACAAGGCGCTCCGGCCCCACAACGCGCCGGCCAGAGCTGCTACCACAGCGATTCCGATCAGCAGAATGTCCACGACCCAACGATAGCGATGGGAACCAGCCATCGGGCTGCGAACCGCCCGGCCGCCCGCAGGAGAGGCATGAAAGAACAGCTCATGGCACGAAGCGGCACCGACAATCGCTGGTGATTGCGGCGATAGCACTCAGCGCGTTACTCGGTCCGGCGCCGAACCCGCATCTTGATGGGCGTCGCGCCCAAGTCGAACTCCTCGCGGAGCTTGCGTTCGAGATAGCGCATGTAGTGCGGGGGGACATCTTTGTTGGTGAACAGGGTGAACGTCGGCGGGTCGGTTGCGCCCTGCGTCGCGTAGAGCACACGCACGCCGTGAGGACCGGGTTGCGCCTGCTGCGCCGCACGAATGACCTCGTTCACCTTTCTCGTCGGCACCCGTCGGTGGTACTGCTCCACAGCGCCCTCGAGCGCTGGCAGCAACTTGTGGACGCCCTTCCCGCTCAATGCCGAGACCTTGAAGACTGCCGACTCGCCGAGGAAGTAGAGCTTCTGGCCCATCTGGTAGAGGACGTCGGCTCGTGCCTCGGCATCGAGAAGTTCCCACTTGTTGAGGAGCACCACCACCGGGCAACCTGCGGCATCGATGCGTTCGGCGAGCCGCTGATCCTGATGGGTGATGCCCTCGGTGGCATCGATGACCAGCACCGCAGTGTCGGCTCGATCGACCGCCTGCAGAGCTCGGACCATCGAAAAATACTCAGTGCCCTCGTCGATGCGTGACTTGCGCCGCATTCCGGCGGTGTCGATAAAACGCACCGGCCCGAAGTCAGTGTCGACCACGGTGTCGATGGCGTCGCGAGTGGTGCCCGCCATGTCGTGGACGACTGCCCGGTCCTCGCCGATGAGGTGATTGAACAGCGTTGACTTGCCGACGTTCGGGCGCCCGACCAGCGCCACCGAGAACAGTGCTCGGCCGTGCTCGTCGCGTTCGACGTCGACCTCGACGCGTTCGGGTTCCGGCGGGAAGTGCGACACCACCAGATCCAACAGGTCGCCGGTACCGCGACCATGCAGGGCCGAAATCGGAATCGGCTCACCCAGACCGAGCGCCATCAGATCCCAGATGGCCGCCTCGTGGCGAGCGTCATCGACCTTGTTGGCGATCAGGAGCACCGGCGTGGTCTTACGACGAAGCAGATCCGCCACCGCCGCGTCATCGGTCGTGACACCAACGGTCGCGTCGACCACGAACAGGATGACGCTGGCTTCGTTGAGTGCCGCTTCGGCCTGCTTCGAGACCTTCTGGTCAAGATCGGATCCACCGAGCATCCAGCCGCCGGTGTCGACGACGATGAAGTCTCGTCCCTGCCAATCAGCGTCGATGTTCTTGCGATCACGGGTGACGCCCGGCTTCTCTTCGACGATGGCCTCCCGTCGTCCGACGATCCGGTTCACGAGGGTCGACTTCCCGACATTGGGACGACCGACGATCGCCACCATCGGCAGCGGCGCTGGCGCGGCTGGCGGAACACGTTTCGACGGCGACACGGCGTTCGAGTCGACCTCGTCCTCGGGGCCGGAATCGGCGGTATCAACAAGGGGGGTGTTCATGGGGCTCGAGTCACTGATGCAAGGGCATCGCGGAGTGCGACGCCGTCGGTGGGAATGATCTCAACCGGTCGTGGAAGCTGATCGGGGGTCATCCCATCGAGGAAACGCCCACCGGACAAGCAGACGTCAGGAAGAAGATACCGGTCCCCGACCGGTTCGAGCGAGAGCACCCTGGCAAGGTCCTCACCAACCATGAGCCCGGTGACCCCGATATTGCCGCCGAAGAAGTCGTTGGCGACCGCAATGACCCGAACGTCAGCGCGCCCCAGACTCCTCACGAACGGTTCGATGACTCGGGCGCCCAAGGTGCCGGTGAGGACTCCAATGGCCCGATCCACTCGAAGCGTCAGCGCGGGCCCGGCCGTCTCGGGCCGACGCCCGATGGAGACGGGTGTCGCGATGACCTCGACCAGCGGCGTCGGCGAGGGCAAGTCGGTGGTCGGTTCGCCGCGTGGCGCTCGGTAGCCCTCGGCCGGAGCGCCGTCGACCCACGCAAAGAACCCAGGCTGAACACCAATGGCATCGCCATCGGTGGTCCCATTGAACTCCGCCTCGAATGCCCGGGCCATGCCGATGCCGTCCTCGTGCATCTCGAACTCCCCGTAGACCGAGGCATCGGGGAACGGCCGCTCGGCGAGCAAGTAGTACTCGTCGGCTGCAAAAACCATCGGATGCCCGAGCACCTCGGTGAAGATCGGCTGCCACCGTTCGATGATGTCGACGACCGCTTGCGCCTCGTCGATGGTGTGGGGCCGCATCCGATCCTCGGAGTTGTAGCGACTCACGCCAAGTGGCACCACGGCGACGTCGGTCAGCTCCGGGTACTCGTCGAGCACACCGATGAGCGTGCGTTCGAGATGCTCTCCGTCGTTCAATCCGGGACACACGACCACCTGCCCGTGGATCTCCACCCCGTGGTCCAGCAGTGCCCGAAGCCACCGGAGACTCATCCCGCCGCGCCGGTTCCGGAGCATGTCGCATCGAAGGTCGCGGTCGGTCGAGTGGATCGACACGAACAACGGCGACAACCCCTCGGTGATCACCCGTTCGAGATCGTGCTCGGTGAACCGAGTCAGCGTGGTGAAGTTTCCGTACAGGAACGAGAGCCGATAGTCGTCGTCTTTCAACGACAGGCTGGTGCGCATCCCCGGCGGCAACTGGTGGATGAAACAGAACTCGCAGTGGTTGTCACAAGTGCGCACCTCGTCGAAGACTGCGCTCCCGATCTCGATGCCCAGCGGCTGCCCGAGCGGCTTCGTGAGCTCCACCGTCACCGTCTCGGCGCCGCGGAGCAGGCTCAGGTGTACCTCAGGTTCATCGGTCAGCACCCGGTACTGGATGACGTCGCGCACCGGTTGGCCATTGACGGCGAGCACCAGATCACCAGCGACCACCCCCGCTAGATCGGCAGGAGACACCGGGGTCACCGAGATCACACGAGCATCGTTCACGTCCACATCGTAGGGACCGCGGCAGGGCAGATCCCCTTCGGGCGTGGCAAACTGAGCGCCGGTGAAGCACCCGGGCGAGCGGAGGAACTGAAATGGCCACGAATCGATGGGCGACGCAACGACACAGGTCGAACCCGCGTGGGACATTGGCAGTCCGCACCGTGGCGGTGGCGATGCTGGCCGTGGTGGCCCTCGGTTGCTCCACGATGGCTCCTCCCTTTCCCCCGCTGAACACCACTGGCGTGAACCCGGACACGGCGCCGCTCGCCAACAGCGCTGCCTACACCGACAAAGGCCCCTACGACGTCGGGGTCATCACCGTCGAGATCGAACCTGGCCGCAAGGCCGAGGTCTGGTATCCCGCACCGGGTGGCGCCGCCATCGGTCAGACCACCGAGACCTACCACATTCGAGATTTCCTCCCCGACCTGTTGCTCAATGCCCTCCCGCCAACCGTCGATCCGCCCTTTGCGACCTACGCCGTTCGCGGCCTCGGCGTTGCCGCAGGGGGCCCGTTCCCCCTTGTGCTGTTCAGCCACGGCGCCACCTCCTATCGGCTCCAGTCGACGTTCTTGACGACGCACCTCGCCAGTTGGGGCTTCGTGGTCGTTTCCCCCGACTATTTCGAGCGTGGAATCCAATCGCTCGGCGGCACCCCGCCAGCACCTACCCGACCCGACGATGCGGTCGCACAGCTCGCTGTCGACGCAGTCGTCGGGCTCAACACGGGTGCCGGTCCGCTCAGCGGCAAGATCGACACGACCAGGCTCTTCCCCATTGGCCATTCTGCTGGTGGTGGTACGTCGGTGAGACTGGCCGGGTCCCGCACCGACGTGCAGTCGTGGATCTCGATGTCATCGGGCGTGTCCACCACCCCCACCATCTTCAATCCCAACCCGACGATCCCCGCGGTACTGGCCAATCCGGACAAAGACGTCATGTGGATCACCGGCGCCAACGACAACGTGGCGCAACTCGGTGGCGTCGTGAACGCCTACAACTACTCGGCTGGCGAGAAGAAGCTGGTCGTCATTCCGTTGTCGGGTCACAACAACGCCATGACCGACATCTGCGAGATCGGCCGTGCCGACGGTGGCCTCACTGGGCTCGCATACTCCGCTGGCCTCACGTTGCCGGACTTCGTGATCAACCTGGCACGCGACGGCTGCCTGCCCCCCAACTACGAGGGTCCGCAGGTGTGGCCGATCGTTCGCCATTTCATCACCGCTGAGCTCCGCTATCGCTCCGGGCTCGACGCTCAGCCGGTCGGCCTCGGCTCCGGTATCACGTCGCAGTTCGGATCGATCACCCCGACCTACCAGCACGCACCGTGACCCAGCCGTGACGCCCGAACCGGCGACGCAACGGCGGCCCAGCCAGGTCGAACACGTGCTCCTGGCGGCGCCGCGAGGGTTCTGCGCAGGGGTCGAGATGGCGATCAAGGCCTTGGCCTGGATGGTTCGCACCTTCGAAGCTCCCGTGTACTGCTACCACGAGATCGTCCACAATCAGCGAGTCGTTCAACAGTTCCGTGAACAGGGCGTCGTGTTCGTCGATGACATCTCCGAGGTGCCAACGGGACGTCCGTTGATGCTGTCGGCGCACGGATCCGCGCCGGAGGTCGTCGAGGCCGCCCGCGCCAATGGAGGCACGGTGGTCGACGCCGTGTGTCCACTCGTTACGAAAGTGCACCACGAGGTCAAGGTCCGGGCGGGGCAGGGCTACTCCATTGTCTATGTGGGCCACGAAGGGCACGAAGAAGCTGTCGGCACCATGGCGGTGGCGCCCGACGCCATGTGGCGCGTTGAGTCGCTCGATGAGGTCGCGGCACTCCCAGAGTTCGACGGTCCCGTTGCTCTCTTGGCGCAGACCACGCTGTCGCATCGAGAGTGGGCCAATGTGCAACAAGCGACCGTCGACCGGTTCCCGTCGACGTGGGTTCCGGGTCGATCAGACCTGTGCTTTGCCACCACCAATCGCCAGTCGGCACTCATGGAGATCGCCCCGAGATGCGACGCCATGATCGTTGTCGGGTCAGCCAACTCGTCGAACACGCTGGCGTTGGAGAAGCTGGCTCGGGACGCCGGTTGCGCACGGGTGCTCCGGGTCAATGATGCCAACGAACTTCCCGACGATCTGACGGGCACCATTGGGGTCACGGCGGGCGCGTCCGCCCCAGAGGACCTCGTGGACGCAGTGATTGCGCGGCTCGACCCGACGCTCGGCGTCGAGGAGATCCGGATCACCACCGAAGACGAGTACTTCCCGCCACCACGCAACCTGCGGTCGCTCATCAGCTCGATCGAAGCGGTATTGGGTGCCACCTTGGGTGCCAGCGCTCGGGCGGCCGACCGCGACCTCGATGCCAGCGAAGTGCTCTCGCAACTCTCCTGATCTCGAACTGCCTGATCTCGAACTGCCTGATCTCGAACTGCCTGATCTCGAACTGCCTGATCTCGAACTGCCTGAGCGCTCGCCGTCTCGTTGTCAGGCTCGCCGAGCCGTGCGCTGCTCGCTGATCAGACGAGCTTCGTCATAGAGGTCCTGAAGCGCCACCCCGAGGCGAGTTGTCATCTCCGTCACCGCCGATCGTGGAACGCGCCCGTCGAGTGGGACCTCGGGGTAGATGAGCTCGCCGACCACGAGCACGACGTCGGCGCGACGGATCATCTTCGACCCGATCGGCATCGCCCGTTCTGATCCACCCATACCAATCGGAAGAATCGGTACCCGCTGGCGGCACGACACATAGGCGGGCCCATCGAACATGTCGAGCACTGTCGGCCCTTCCTTGCGGCGGCCCTCCGGGAACATCACGATCGGTTGACCATCGGCGACAACGTCGCGGGCGGTGCGGAGCGCAATCCGGTCGGTCGAGTCGCGATCGACCGGGAATGCACCGAGGCCGCGCAGCGAGCGATCGATGGGGCCCGAATAGAAGATCGAATCCTTGGCCATCCACCGGACCCGTCGCCGCGTGGCCAACGCCGGGAGCATGAAGTCGATGTTCGATCGATGATTCGGCGCCAAGATGAAGGCCCCGGTCTCGGGAAAGCGTTCCGGATGGATCACGTCGAGCCGCCAGTACGACTTGGCGAAGGCTCGGATGATCGACGTGAGGCTCGAATACGCGGCCCGGGCCGGCATGGAGCTGCCAGCGGAGACATTCCTCGCGATGACCTCCTCGAGCTCAGGCGCCGACATCACCATCAGCTTCGGCACGTCGCATCGACTGTCGATCGGCGACCGCCGACGTAATGGCATCGACAACCTGATTGATGCTGAGATCGGTCGTATCCAGTACGAGCGAGTCCTCAGCGCTCCGTAACGGCGAGTCGGCCCGATTGGAGTCGAGCTGATCGCGTCGCAGTAGTTCCTCGGCCACCCGTTCGATCTCCACCCGTTCGATCTCCACCCGTTCGCTCAGGGCCCGTTCCGATGGCATCGTGTCGGGGTCGGCCTCGGACACGGCGAGCTGGCCGCGTTCCGTCGCCCGTCGCTCCGCACGCGCCAGCGGCGATGCGGTCAGGAAGACCTTCAACTCGGCGTCGGGAAACACCACCGTTCCGATGTCTCGACCCTCGACCACCCCTCCCCCGTGTCCTGCCATCCATTGACGCTGTCGCTCGCGCATGACGGTCCGCACTGACGAGACAGCGGCCACGACCGAGACGGCCTCGTTCACGGCCGCCGATCGGATGGCGGAGGTCACGTCGATCCCATCGACTCGGACGAGTCCGCCGAGGCCCAGTTCGATGACAGATCGCTCGGCGAGGCGGCCCAGCTCCTCGTGGTCGGCCAGATCAAGGTCCGAGTCGAGTGCCTTCCACGTCACGGCGCGGTACATCGCGCCGGTATCGAGATAGCCCTTGCCGAGCTGGTCAGCCACCAGACGGGCAACCGTGGACTTGCCGGAGCCTGCTGGTCCATCGATCGCCACGACGCCCGCACCACCGACATCACTGGTTGACGCACCCATCAGGGAATCGTGCCGCATCTGCTCCACCACTTCGAAGAACTCGGGAAAGGTCTTGTCGACGACCGCCGGATCCGCAATCTGAAGACCACCGAAACGCAATCCGAGCACGGTGAAACTCATGGCGATCCGATGGTCATCGTAGGTTTCGATCACGGCTGGGCTGACCGCTCCGGGCGAAATGGTCCATCCGTCGTCGAGCTCGTCGGCTGACACCCCCGCTCGCCGCAACTCGGCGAGCACCGATCCGATCCGGTCGGTCTCCTTGGCTCGAATGAACCCGATACCGGTCGCCGTCGTGGGGCTCGCCGCACATGGCGCCACCGCCGCGAGTGTTGGCGCAGTATCTGAGATGTCGGCCATGTCGACAACAACTCCATGGAGCACGCCATTTCCGCGAACTTCGACTGACGACTCGCTCCGCAGCACCTCGGCGCCCATGGATTCCAGCACGTCAACGAAGCGGAGATCTCCCTGCAACGACTCGCTCCCCAGACCCTCGACCCGAACCCAACCCCCGCATACCGCCGCGGCAGCAAAGAAGTACGACGCCGCCGACGCGTCCGGCTCGATGAGATAGGACGTCGACCGATATCCACCCGGGGCGATGGTCCACCCACCGCTCGGGTTGGTCGCGACCTCCGCACCGAAGGCTCGCATCACTGCCACCGTCATCTCGACATAGGGGTGGCTCCGCAGCTCGCCCTCGACGCTGATCGCCAGTCCGTCGTCGAGCGCTGGGGCTGCGAGCAGCAAACCTGACAGGAACTGGCTCGACGCCGACGCACTCACGACGAGCTCGGGCGTCCACGCCGTGTGTCCGGACACCGCCACCGGCAACGAGCCATCGGTGTCGGTGACCGTCAACCCTGCGGAGCGCAGCCCCGAAATTCCGTCCAACATCGGTCGACTACGGAGTGGAGCGGCGCCATCGATGATGGTCGGACCAACGCCCAACCCAGCGACCGCCATCAGAAACCTCGATGTGGTTCCAGACAGCCGGGCATCGACTGTCGCCGCAGTCGCAGCGATCAGCCCGGCGGTCCCGTCGACCACGACGGTGGTGCGGTCGACATCGATGTCGACGCCCATGGCGCGGAGACCGTCGATCATCGCCATGGTGTCATCGGCGATGAGGGCCCCCTGAAGCTCCGAGGTTCCCGAAGCCAGTGCCGCGCACACCAGCGCCCGGTTGGTGAGGCTCTTCGACCCGGGAAGCGAGATGACCGCTCCCAGCGGACCGACGATTCGCTCGATGCGCAGTGGCGGCCTCGACGACGCACTCACGGCAGTTGCCCGATCGAGACGACCAGTCCGTGGACGAGAAGTGCGGCGGCGAGTCGCTCTGCCGCCGGTCGCTCGACCACGAGCACCAGGACACCTCGATCTCCCTCGGCTGAGTGGGCGATCTCAATGTCCAAGATGTTCGCACCGACGCCAGTGGCAGTCGTCGTCACCAGCGACAGTTGACCGGGCTCATCTCGAACACTGACCCGCATCTCGACGAGATCGGCTGCGCCGACGGCACGGAGGGGCAGGTTGGTACGCGCCGCACGAGCCTGTTCGAGGCGGGCAACGAGCCCCTCCCGATCAGCAGTTTCCACGACGGTTCGGACGCCTTGGAGTTCGGCGATCAGGTCATCGAGCACATCGCAGATCGCTGCCGAGTTGTCGGCGCAGATGTCGGGCCAGATAGCCGAACTCCCGGCTGCGATGCGAGTCATGTCGCGAAATCCGCCTGCCGCGAGACGCAACAGGGCCGCGTGGTCCTCGCTGCGCCGCGACGCCAACGACATCAAGGTGGCGGCAGTCAGGTGCGGGACGTGGGAGACCATGGCGACCATCAAGTCGTGCTCCGGTGCCGGAAGGCTGACGACGTCGGCTCCCAACGAGGTGACCATTCCGTGCACGAGCGCAAAGGCATCAGGGTCCGTGCGATCCGACGGCGTCAGGACCCATACGGCACCAAGGAACATCGAGGGATCGGCGCCGGCCACGCCATCCTGTTCAGAGCCGGCCATCGGGTGACCGCCCACGAATCTGGGGGCCTCTACCGCCTCGGTGATGGATGCCTTTACCGAGGCGACATCGGTGACCGCCGCACGGGGATGCTCTCGGAGCGCTTCCTCGACCGCCTGAACCGCGGACCCCGAGGGCACGGAAACGATCACCAGGTCTGCGTCGGGATTGCGACCGATTCGATCAATCGCTCCCACCGCGAGCGCAGCCTCGCCGGTCGCCTCATCGAGATCACGTCCCGTCACCGTCCACCCGACGTGGCGCAGGCCGAGCCCAATCGACGCGCCGATCAGCCCAGTCCCGATCAGTTGTGCCTGGCGCCCTGGGCCAGTCATTGCGGGAGTTGCTGCGTCATGGCACCACGGCGGCAGCGACACTCACGACGGAAGGTCGTCGCGGAGCGCACGGGCACCTTCGAGGTAGACGTGGTGAAGATCGGCACGACTCATGGTGGTCTCCAAGTGCATCATCACACGAATGCATTTCTGGGTGCCGCCATCGATGTCCAACTCGCGGGCGCAGATGAGCGGCACGTCCCCCAGACCGATCACCCGCGCTGCCGTGGCCGGAAAGATCGAGTGGAGGTCGTCGGTAGCGGTGAACAGGATCGAGACGATGTCATCGTGGTCGACGCCATTTCGCTCGAGCATCTCGTTCACGAGCGTCACCACTCGCCCAGTGACGTGGTCGGCTTCGTCCAGATCGAAGGTGGTAGCGCCCCGCAACGCTCTGATCTTCACGGGCGCTGACTCTAGTTCCACGAGATCCTGTTCCACCGGTCCGGGTTCGCCAGCCCGGGTTCGCCAGTCCGCGTTCGCCAGTCCGGGTTCGCCAGTCCGCGTTCCACCGGATCAGGCATCTTCGATCGGCGAGGTCTGCTCCAACCTCTCGACGTCGGTTGACCTGGGCTGCACGGACCGTTCCAGTTCGCGGAGTTCTAGTTGCGACAGCTCACGCCACGAGCCCGGTGCCAGATGAATGTCCCGGATCGGCCCGATTCGGGTCCTGACCAACCGGAGCACGGGATGACCAACGGCCTCGCACATGCGGCGGACTTGGCGATTTCGGCCCTCGTGGATCGTGATACGAATCACCGTCGGCTCCACCAACGACACGTGCGCTGGAGCAGTCAGGCCATCTTCGAGCTCGAGTCCCTCACGAAGCCGTCGAAGCGCCCCCCGGCTGGGCCGTCCCTCCACCTCGGCGATGTACTCCTTGTCGATCCCGAACGATGGGTGCGTGATGCGATGGGTCAGTTCGCCGTCGTTGGTCAGCAACAGCAGTCCTTCGGTTTCAGCGTCGAGACGCCCGACTGGCACCACCCGTGGTTCCGACGGAACCAACTCCACCACCGTCGGTCGCCCGTGGGTGTCAGCCGCAGTCGACACCACACCTCGGGGTTTGTTGAGGAGGTAGTGGACGAGATCCTCGCGGGTGCCAATCGGGACCCCGTCCACCACGATCTGGTCAGCCTCGGCGTGGGCTCTGGCGCCGAGCGACACCCGCTGTCCGTTCACGGTGACACGACCCGAATCGATCAGCTCCTCACAGGTCCGGCGTGAACCGATGCCCGCCCGCGCCAAGATCTTCTGGAGTCGCTCTCCCTCTGCCGCCGCCGTCACTCGTCGTCGGCAAGGACGTCGAGCGCGTCGAGCGACATCACTGACGCTCGGAGATCGATGACCTCACCGTCTTCGACCTCGATGAGACCGCTGGAGTCGATCTGGTCATGGGGGTCAATCTGGCCATGGGGGTCGATCTGGCCGTGAGAGTCGATGGATTGCCCCTCGGTCACGACATTGGAACCGTCATCAGTTCCGACATCGACCGGCTCGTCCATGGAATCGAACCGCAATCCGGCTTCGAGCGCCTCGACGACCTCGGGCGAGGGAACGAATTCGCCCAGCGCCGGTAGCTCGCTGAGGCCATTGAGCCCCAGCTTCTCGAGGAAGGCAGACGTGGTTCCGAACAGCACGGCTTGTCCCGGCCCAGGGTCGCGGGCAAGCTCGGCGATGTAGCCCCGTTGCTGCAGCGTGCGCATCACGCCATCCACATTCACACCACGGATCGAGGCGACCTGAGCTCTGGAAATCGGTTGCTTGTAGGCGACGATCGCCAAGGTCTCGAGCGCTGCCGACGACAGGCGGGCCGATTGGCCTGACAGCACGAATCGCTCGACGTACGGGGCCATCTCGGCGCGACTCTGGAACCGCCATCCGCCGGCGACTTTCACCAACTCGAACCCGCGACCCTCCGCGACGTACTCCGCCGCGAGATCAACACACAACGCGTCGACTCGTTCTGGGGAGATTTCGACCAGTTGGGCCAGCAATCGTGGATCGGCTGGCTCGTCGGTGACCATGACGATGGCTTCGAGTGCGGAGCGAGCCTCGGCATCGGGGCGGGCGTCGGCGATCATCTCATCAGGCGTTTCTGTCGCGTCGGA
>Ga0105047_10006220_pt1 | contig 20291 bp, 14 predicted proteins | sample MAT04_FD_78384 | JGI IMG/M metagenome (GOLD analysis project Ga0105047, IMG submission 78384) | Freshwater microbial communities from Lake Fryxell liftoff mats and glacier meltwater in Antarctica - MAT-04 (megahit assembly) | ecosystem: Environmental > Aquatic > Freshwater > Ice > Liftoff...
AGAGTTCGACTCCGTGGACTTCGGGGGACCGAAGAAAGGTCTGGGCTCCTACGGCGATTCAACGATGAAATACAACGCGAAACGCGGCGAACTGACCTACGCACTGAAAGGCGACGCGGTCCTCGAGATGCTCAACATGGTCGGATTGGACCACGACCAGAGCGGATCGCTGGACGTGCCCGTGACCTTCATGATCGCCGGAACGAACTTCGGCGGGACTTATCGATTCGCCGTCAAAGTGAAGCCAGGCAAGACGGCCATGGGGAAATAAAGTTTCGATAACCCGGAGTAAAAATGATTTGTGCGCGAGGCCCTTAAGTGAGGGCCTCGTCTGTTTTTTCCGTGGCCGTTGTTTTCCCTCCCCTCAGGGGAGGGGTGGGGGAAGAGGTTTGTCAGCCCTACTCTATCAGTTCGTCAGCTCTAACATTTACTGCGTCTGCCCCACCCGAAGACATTTATTTGATCTTTTGCGAAGAAATTCGGCGCTTAATCGTTAGAATTCAGGACTTCTGTCAATTCATTCATCGGAGGACGTAATGAGCTATTCAATTCGCGCGATCGTGCTGGCAGTGGTGTTGGGGGCTACGGCGGTCTGGGCCGCAGATGAACCGGTCAAGAAAGACGCGCCCGCGGGGGAGACCGTCGAGGTCAAAGTCGGAGCGGAATCCAAGAATACCGTGGCGGTGCCCAAGGCCTGGAAAGAGGAAGAGCCGAACAACAGGATGCGGCTGCTGCAGTTCAAAGTTCCCAAGCAGGGCGAGGACAGCGAAGATTCGGAGCTGAGCTACTTCAAATTTCCGGCCGGCGGCGGAGTCGACGCGAACATCAAGCGCTGGAGCGACATTATGGGCGGCAGCGATTCCCTGAAGCTCAAGCGCACGCTGAAGACGGCGTCGGGCGTCGAGGCCACGGTCGCGGAATTGGAAGGCACATATACGGCGCGCACGCAGGGCAACCCGGCGCCGAAACCGAACTCGAAGATGCTCGGCGCGATCATTGTCGTGGAAGGAGTTGGCGAGATTTTCGTTCGGCTCGTCGGTCCGAAGGCAACGGTCGAGGCGAACAAGGCGGCGTTTGACAAGATGGTGGAATCGTTCAAGTAGACAACTGCCCGAAGCGCAACATTTTATGCACTTCGGGCAGTTTTTTTTTGCCAGATTCGTCTAATAAGGATCGGGCTCCTTCGGTAAAGTAGTATCGCCAGTGAGCATCCGTGCAAAAGTTTGTGTGAACACTTGGGTTCTGTGTTGAGACTCCGTATATAAAGGAGGCCTCGGCAGGCACAATGTGCAAAAAATTTCAGGAAGCGGTGGACCGCAGTGATGGAGACGTCTGTTGTTGTTAGTGGTGCACTTTTTTCGGGCGAAGGCAAAGTCTTGTTGCTGCGCCCGCGTGCGAGTGAAGAGTGGGAGTTTCCGGGCCATGCGCTGGAGTTCGGTGAGCCGCCAGAGTTGGGCTTAATCCGTATCTTCAATGACATTACAGGGTTGGAGGTCAGCGTCGACCGGCCCTTGGGCGCCTGGAGCGTGCTCGAAGAAAATCGGCACATGGTACACATTGATTACACGGTCCAGTTATCGGGGGTGCTGACGGGGATCGATCTTGAGCCGGAACGGTACAGCAAGTTTGGCTGGTTTAATCGACCGGACGTTCTGTCGCTTCCTTTAATAACGCCAGTGCGGTCGGCGGTGGAACGGGCGTTCGGGATGCTGGCAAGGTCGCGCAAAAACGGCTAAATTTGGATTGCTTGAAAAGTCCTGTGTCAGGGCGGGTCTTTACGAATTGTAAAGCTTTCGTAACATCGTGGAAAACCAATTGACTTTGCACAGTGTGAGCGGTTAAAAATTTGTTCAATTAAATAAAGGAAATTATCACTTTTTCGTCATTCCCGGAGTCTAAGCAACTATGTTTCGATTGGTACTGTGTGTACTCACGATGTGCGTTTTATTTCAGGGCACGGCTCAGGCCGGCGCTGACAAGGGCGACCGCGAGCAGGCGATGGCCTTGTTGATTGGCGCGGATGCGCTGATGACCGGTAGCGATTTCATCAAAGGTGCCGAGATGTGCCGGCGCGCGCTCGCCGCCGATCCCAGTTGCCCCGCCGCTCATTTTAAGCTGGGCGAGTGCCTCGAAAAATCATCCAAGCCTCGCGATGCCTTCAAAAGTTACCAGACCGCCGAACTGCTCGCCAAAAAAGAGAACGATGCGGCGATGGCGCGCAAAGCCACAACTGCCGCCGAAAAGCTGGGCAAGGGACTGATTGATATCAGTGTCGCCGACAGAAAGCTGATCGATAAATTGCTGCCACTGGCGGGCGAAGCCTTCGACGACGATCAGTATGACACCTCGCGATCCGCGTTTGCCGCCGTGCTGGCTCTGCAGCCTGAAAACACAAAAGCCAAAGAGGGCCTGGAGAAAGTTGAGAAGGCCATTGAGTTGCGCGGCGATCCGGTCAAGGCCAAGCTCGCAGCCACGATGCTCACCGAGGTGCTCTATTATATGGGCACCGGGAAGAAGGACGAAGCGAGCAAGATTGCCAACGACATCGTCGCCCGCCATGGCGACACCGGACCGGGAAAAGACGCCGCTCAGCTTCTGGCCAATAATTTTGAACCACCCAAGAACATGGACGTCGAAGTCGCGGAGATGAAGAAAGTTTTGAAGGAGAAGGCGAAGAAGATCATCGCCTCCGCGCCCAAGGCCGCTACGCCAAACCCGGGAGCAATAGCGACCACCGCAAGCGCTCCCGCCGTGGACGTCGATGCGATTGAAAAAGAAGCCATGGAAGAAACCAAGAAGCTGGGCAAGGGCGTACTGATCAGCACGTACAAGGAAGTCTACACCAAGGGACGCGACGCCTTCGTCAAGGCCACGCCCGGCACGGAAGGCAACCAGAAGAACCTGCAGGAAGCATTGCGCTCGTTCATTCGCTGCGAACAGATTTTCATCCGCATCGACGAAGAGAAGCTGGCGGACGCGGACATTCAGGCGATGCAGAAGGACGCTTCAGCGCGGCGTTATTCGTGCATGAAGATGACGATTCTGGCGCACTAAAACATCATCGCCACGGGGTCGCACAGACGACAGAACGGCAAAGTCATTAAGTGGGCGGGGATTACGAAACGCCCGTTCAGGTTAAAGTGGATGGTACTGCGACGATTGAATTACCCCACGGCTTTGGGTCAATAGCCAAAAGAGGAGTATGACTATGAAACGACTAGCGAAGTCTGGACTATCGATGCTGCTGCTGACGGGCGCCGTTGCGCTCTGCAGTCCAGCAATGGCGCTGGACAAGGCTACCGCCAACGGGCTTGCCGCCGCCGCCGCAAAGATGGCCAGCGATGGCAAGACCGACAAGGCCCGCGAACTGGCGTTCAAAGCGCTGGCTCACGATGAAGATTGCGGCGAGGCGCTCTACGAGCTCGGCAAGATTTTCGAGATGGAGAAGCGCGACGTCACCGCCGCGGACTTCCTAAGCCGCGCGGCGCAGCACCTGGCGCAGGGCGAAGCAACCAGTCCGGCGCTGGCGACTAAACGCTTGGACGCCGAAAGGCGGCTCAGAGGGCTCAATCCATACGCGGGAAAATATCTGTCCTTGATGGAAGAGTACTCGAAGGATCTCGTCGCCATCACCAAGAAGCAGCCCGACAGCATGACACTGGAAGAGGCCAACGATCGCGTTAACACACTGCGCTTGAAGACCATTCTGCCGCCGGATAAACAGCCGAAGATCGACAAGCCGATTGTTAGAGCCCCAGCCAAAAAAACCGTTTCGGGCGATCCTGACGACGACGACATGGACCCCCGCATGATCCGCAGGCCCTCACGAACGGTGGCAACCAATGTGCCGCCTGACGTCGAGACGGCTCTGAAGAAAGACGGCTGGGCGCGCATTACGGGTGAGTGGAAGAAGAAGGCTGACAATGTGTACGAGGTCACCGGTGGCAAACTTGAGGCCGACAAGATCAACGGCGGCGTGCAGCTCATTCTGCATAAAGGCAGCACAGGCACGGTGAAGATCATGGTCCGCAACTCGCAGAGGGAATACGAAGGCTTCTCGTCTTTCGTCTCGTACGGCACCGGATTCGGCTTCGGGATCGAAAGCGCTTCCGCGAGAATCTATACCCCCTACGCGTCGGGTCTCGGCAACAGATTGTACTCATACTTGGAACGCTCCGACTCGCTCAACGACGCCATGCCCAAGAACAAATTCGTGGTGACCGTGATGGAAGGCAAGCTGGAATACACGATCAATGAAAAGGTCGTAAAGCGAACCAACAATCCGATCGCCAAGGAAGGTCCTTTTATTATCCACATTGAAGGCACGGCGACGATTGAAATGCCCAAGGCGGCCGGCCAGTAAATTTCTGGTTCAGGAAAAAGCCCAGCCTGAAACGGCTGGGTTTTTTTTTGACTCTGCAGCGAGAACTGCCGAGCACGCCATTATTGAGTCCAGTGTTGTTAATGAAGGGAAAGAAGACTGGACTCATTGGTAATACCGCTTTGAAAGTACCGCATCCAATCGAACTTGGATACGTATCTGTTTTGCGCTTCATTCTGATAATAGAAAAATCGCGCCTGGAGTTTTCATATCCTGAGCGCTTTTGCCCCGTCATCACTCCAATATGAATCGGCAACACGTTTGCTCCCGACTGAATCCGAAGAATGGGGGCGTGACAATGAGCTATGGTGTGAATGTATTATCGACAGGATTCAGGTTCCGGCTTGCCGCGATTGTGTTCGCGGCATTAGCTCTGAACCACACGGTTTCAAGCAACGAAGTGAACAACAAACTGGTCTCGCGCAGCAATGGCGAGAACGGAACTGTGGGCGACGCCGCCAGCAGTAATCCGAATCTCACACCAGATGGAAAATTCCTGGTCTTTGAGAGCAGCGCGACGAACCTGCTTCCGGGCATGGTGCGGCGCCAGATTTATCTGCGCAACCTGGAGACGGACACCAACGAGCTGATCTCTATTTCAATCAGCGGCGGTCCCAGCAATGGAACATCGTATCAGGCCAACGTCTCGGCCGATGGCCGCTTCGTCAGCTTCACCAGCAATTCCACGGATCTGATCGACGGCGACACCAATGCATTCGACGACATTTTTCTGCGCGATCGCGCGCTGGGCACGACTACCCGCTTGTCTGTCGCTCCCGGCGGCGTGCAGTCCAATGCGGAGAGTTATCAGTCGCGCATCAGCTCCGACGCGCGTTTTGTGCTCTTTGAAAGCCGCGCCTCGAATCTAATTGCCGGGGACACCAACGGCATGTCGGACGGCTTCGTCGTCGATCGCCTGACCGGTACTCTGGATCGCGTCACGCTGACCAGCCTCGGCGGAGAGATTTTCGGCTCAGCCGGCGGACGCAATGAAACGACGTCCATCAGCGACGATGGTAATTTTATTGTCTTCCAGAGCGACTTCGATGCGACCAACGTTATTCCCGGCGATACCAATGCATCCCAGGACGTTTTTCTGCGCAACCGTTCCGCCGGCACGACCACGCGCATCTCGATTAACGCGGCCGGCGAAGAGGGCAACGGACATAGCATCTTCCCTTATATTTCGCGCGATGGCGGCACCATCGTCTTTACCAGTTTCGCAAGCAACCTTGTGACCGGCGACGTCAATGGCAAGGCGGACGTCTTCGTCTTGCGCCGCGCCACAGGCGTGCTCTCGCGCATCACCGACGCCAATGGCGACTGCGCGCAGGTGACCGTCTCATCCAATGGCCGTTATATCGCCTTCGCCAGCCAGGCCAGCAATCTGGCCGCGAACGATGGCAATGCGCTGGGCGATCAATTCATCTACGACTCCACGACGGGTCTGACGACGCTGCTCTCGCGCGCCAGCGACGGTCAGCCCGGAAATGGTTCCAGCGGCAGCACCGACCTGAACGGCACGCGCATCTTCTGTTGTTATGCCCACGTCAGCGACAATGGAAACTTAGTGGCCTATGACAGCCAGGCATCCAACCTGGTCTTCGACGACACCAACAATGCCGGAGACGTCTTCGTTCACGATCGCGCCCCGGTCGTCATCGCGCGCGCGGGCAGCGACATCAGCGTCGTTGAAGGCGCGCCGGTCCTCCTCAATGGCAGCGCCTCAAGCGGCACGGCCCTCACCTTTGCATGGGACCAGGTCGACGGCCCTCTCATTACAGTCTTCAGCGGTCAGAGCACCGCGACTTTTACATTCACCGCGCCGGCGGTCGCCGCGGCAACGCCGCTCACGCTTCGCCTGGTGGTCACTGCGGCCGACGGAGTGACTAGCTTTGACACCGTGGTCGTCACCGTCACCGATTCGGGCAACGGCGGGAGCAATACTATCGATGCAGACAGCGATGGTGTCAGCGACACCGACGAAATTGCGGCGGGCACAAATCCGGGCGATCCCAACTCGCGTCCCGGTACCGTGGGCAGCGGTGGCAGCGGCGGAGCCGGCACGGCCGATTTCGACGGCGACGGCATTCCCGATAATCTCGACACCGACGACGACAACGATGGCTTTTCGGATCTGGATGAAGTCGCCGCGGGCACCAATCCCTATGATGCAAACAGCCGCCCGCAGGGTGAAGGCCCCGGCCCGGGACCCGGAGTTCAGGCGCTGCCGCTGACCATCAAAAAGGTGACGGCGAAAGCCAGCTTCGTGGGCAAGGTTGACAGTGCCAAGCTCATGACCGAGCTGACTCTGCCCGCCGGATTCAGCCCCGCCAACATCCTGGTCAACGTGAAGATTGGAACGGCAAGCCAGGATTATACGTTCAGCCTGAAGGGCAAGGCCAAGAACGCGAAGCTCTCGTTCAAGAAGCCGAAGAAGAATAAAACCTTTGCCGGCGGCCTCGGAAAGTTCACTGCCACGATCAAAGGCATTCCCATGGCAGCCGCGCTGGGCATCGCCAACGCGAACAAGAAGAATGAGCCCCTCGCCGTTCAAGTTAGCGTAACCTTGCAGGGACAGGCCTACGCCGGAACATACAATGGACAGGTCACGGCGAAGGTCGGCAAAAAGGCCAGCGTCAAGTAACGCCGGCCTCTTCGTCGAAGAAAAACGCGGAAGGCCAATCGGCCTTCCGCGTTTTTGTTTTATTGAGTCGCGCATTGATAAAGTGAAGTGATAGAGGAATACGACCGGCTGTTGGGGCGTATTCCTCTGTCACTTTCATTACGCGCGACTCAATAGAATAACCTTGAGTGGCGCAGACATTCCTGTCTGCGCGATCAGATCAGCGAGCTCGTACTTTCTTCGTACTTTCAGTTCGAGCGGCAACCTTTGGCTTCGCCTTGCTCTTCTTCGCCGGAGCCGAACTCTTCAACGGCCCCAATCCCACCATGACACCTTCGGTGTCGAGCGGGAAGTCGTGCAGCAATTTATTCAAATCCTTGAGCGTCACTTCTTCAACCCGCTCCAGCATCTCCTCAGGCGAGAGCAGCTCGCGCCGGATGGCCCATTGCTGCATCAACTGACGGAATCGATTGAACGGCGTTTCGGCACTGAAGACCAGCGACGTCCGCGCTCGATTCTTGGATCGCTGCAGCTCTTCTTCGCGAATACCTTTTTTCAGCTTCGCCGTTTCGGCGCGCAGGATCTCGGTGACTTTCGCGGCCTTTGACGGATCACACGATGCATGCGCGGCCATCATCCCCGCGTCGCTGAATCCCCAGTACCCCGCTCCGGCTTCTTCGGCCAGACCGGTGTGGCGCAGCGCCCAATAGATGCGCGAATTGCGGTCGTCTCCCAGGATCGCTCCGAGCAGCGACGCCGCAATGCTGCGCCGGTCGCCGACCGGCACGGTCGGCCACATCAGCACGATATGCTGGCGCGTCACGCCCTTTTTATAGACCATCTTGCGCCCGACGTTAAACGTCGGTGCCACGGGAATGCTGTCGGCGCGCTTGCCGCTGCGCGTTCCCCACAGTTGCTCAACCTGAGCCAGCAGTTTGGTCTCATCGATATTTCCGCATGCAAAAAGAGTAATGTTGTTGGGCACATAGCGCTGATTGAAATATCCGTGCATCTGATCGCGCGTCAGTTTCCCTATCGAGCGCGGCGTGCCCAGGATGTTGCTGCTGAACCGGTGGCCGAAGTACGCAATCTTCATCGCCTCCTCGAACGCCACATGCTCCGGCATATCCTGATAGCGCGCAATCTCCTCGAGAATTACTTTCTTCTCGGTCACGAATTCGCCGTCGGGCAATGCGGGTGCAAGCATATCGCTGAGCAGTTCGAGCGCCTGCGGCACCTCCTCGTTCAACACCCACGCGTAGTAGCAGGTCTCTTCCCAGCTCGTGAAGGCGTTGTAGCGCGCGCCCATCTGGTCGAAGTCGCGATTGATCTCCTGCCAGCCGCGTTTGGCCGTTCCCTTGAACATCATGTGTTCGAGAAAATGCGAGACGCCGTCCAGCTTCGCAATCTCGTCGCGCGCTCCGGTCTTGATCAAGAATCCCACCGCCGTTGAAACCGTCTCCGGCATGAATTCCATGACGACCGTCAGACCGTTATCGAACTGATGAACACTGAAGCGTTTAGCCATCTATGTTTTCCTGACCTTGTCGCGTGCGCTAAGCCGTTAACCAGAAACTAGAAACCAGGAACAAAACACCGTGGTCAAGTCTACTACAGGCTCAGCGGTTTTCCATCCGGCCCGACCCATTGCGGCGCCGAGCCGTCTGTATAGTGTTCCTTCTTCCAGATGGGAACAGTCGTCTTCAGCGCATCAATAATATATCTGCAGCCGTCAAAAGCCGCGCTGCGATGCGCGCTGCTGACCGCTACGATCACACTATACTCGCCAATCTCAATACGGCCGCTGCGATGATGCATCACGGCCGCAAGCAGATTAAATTTTCCGGCCGCCTTTGAACAGAGCTGCAGCATCATCTTCTGCGCCAGCACCGGATGAGCTTCGTACTCGAGATAAAGGACGCCGCGTCCAAGATGCTGATTGCGGGTCGTGCCCTGAAAACTCACCACCGCGCCCGCCGCCGCGCTCTGGACGCGCGATTCGACATCGCGCGACTGCAACGCATCGCGTGTTAAGAGAGCTTCGATAATGGCAGGCTCGGCCATGCTCAGCCTCCACCAAATGGCGGAAATAAATCGAGACGATCGCCGTCGCGAACCGGATTCCCTCGCTCCATCATCTCATCATTGATTGCAATTTTGAGAACCGGCGCGATTTTTTCCAGCGCCGGATATTTATGCAGAACAGCGCGCAGCACATCGTCCGCCGTGCTCGTCTGTCCGCCGAACGTGTACCGCTCGTCGCACCTTTCGGTGTGTTCGCGAAGCAACGCATGATAGCAGACAGTCACCTGCACGCGGGCCTCTCTCTGCTCCTTATAAGGAGACGAGTTGCGAAAAGTTAAAAATTCGCCCCGCATCAATGCAGGGCGAATTTTAGTTTATGGACCGCGGGCGTCCCGCGCCCGCCTTCGCTTCTCTTACGCGGATGCCAGCGCGGCCTGGACGGCGCCCATGTCGCGCGCTTCGCCCGTCTTCTCCTGCACGCCAACGTAGACAACCTTGCCGCTCTTATCGACGATGACCGTCGCGCGGTGGCTGATGAACGGAACCTTGGGATGCTCCAGACCAAACTTCTTGGTCACATCCAGCAACGGATCGGCGAGCAGGTCGTGGCCGATCTTGCGGTCAGCCTTGAACGCGCGGTGGCTCCACATGCTGTCGCGGCTGATGCCGACAACCACGCGGTCTGCGCCATACAGGCTCTTGTCGTTACTGATCTGGCAGTTCTCTTTTTCGCAGGTCGGGCTCCAGTCGAGCGGGTACCAGAGCAGCACCACGTTTTTACCCTTCTGAGCTGAAAGCGTGAACTCCTTATCGTCCTGGTTATTGAGCGTAAAATCGGGGGCAATATCGCCAACCTTGATCATCGAATCCTCCACATCCATCATTGCGAACAGCGCTCAGCGTCCTCACCATTTGGGGACTGAAGGAAGCCATTCGGTGTTATCCCTAACCGTCCGGGAACAAAGTCGAGTTTAGCGCAGGTGGGCTATCAGGGTCAAGGGTCAGGACGCTTTCTCGTTATGTTTGACCTGCTCACGCACTGCACGGATGATGGTCGCGATGGCCGGCTGTCCGGCCAGGTTAATGCGACCGCTGTCGCGTGAAGGAAGGACGCGCCGCCGCCCCTGCTTGCAATCTGCGCAGAGTGGTTCAATATTCTTAATATCCGACGCTGTCGTTACCAGGATTCCACAAACATCACAGTAAGGAATGATCATTGATTGCCTCCGCCTGTCCCAGTCTCAAACCAGATGCCGAGCATTGCGGAAGTCACAGTATCACTGCTCTGTGTATTCATTGTAAAGGTTGGGATGAGAATGGATAATTCTGGCCTCACGCAAAGCCGCAAAGAAAGCAAAGGTACGGATTTTAGAAACAAGTGGAGTTGCAGTTCTTTGCGGTCTTAGCGGCTTTGCGTGAGATTAATTACGACGCGGCCCCGGCTCAGGTTTAGAAGTCACACTATGAATACCCGTGTACTCCTTGCAGTTTTATTTGCGCAGGCCATCTTTGGGCTGGGGCTGATCGCGGTCGGCTTGAGCTCGCGCCAGTCGCGGCAGAACGAATACATCGAGATGACCTACCGCGTCACCTCCGGCCTGGGTCAGGAACAAGACTACACAAAGCTTGCCGGATTTTTGGCCCTCGACGCCGAAGCGCCGCAAGCGCGCGTGCTCTTCGGCCTTCCCGTGCGTACCGCCCGGCAGATCGAAATGGGTGAGAGCCAGACCGAGCTTGCTGTGCGCAAAGGAAAATTCTGGATCTATTATGTCTACACGCCGCCCAGTTATCCCAACACGGGCAACCCGACAGTTGCCCGTGCCACAGACCCCGTCTCGTCCGAAAAACTCACAGATGCAGTACGCTGCTTCGTGATCGAGTTCGACGAGAAAGACCGCGCCAAACCGAAACTTGCCTGGGTCAAACATCCGCTCTGAATAGTTCTGGCTGGTTTTGCCGGCCTTCTGCTTTCCGCCTGCCCGTCCCGGCCTGGATTCCCGACGAACAAGCCGCCGCGCAGGTTTTAAGATCGAGGTTGCCATGTCCGCGAAATCTTGCCGGTTAACATGTACTGTAGTCTATTGGTTCGCGCGTTGTGACAGCCACAGCGGAAAAGTCCAAACAGCCGGACATTTTCCGCTGTGGCTGTCTCTTTGATTGCGCGCGAACCAATAATATCCATTATTGGCGTCGTCGGCGAAGGAATTGCAAACCAGATTCGGGGAATTCCACGGCTGAGTCATTCGTGCTCATTCAGCTTCATGATCGAGAATAGTGGACAAAAAGTGACTCTAATCGTGAATTATATGACTCATCGTCGCGCCAGCTTTTACCACACGTTTAAATTGACGATTCGCGCAGCGGTCTTGCTGTGCTGCGTTGCAACCTCCTGTGGTGCGGGAGAACTGTACGGACTGAGCACGCGGGATCCCATCGCGCCGTATCTCAATGGCGGCATGCCTGCACAGCCTCCTCAGCCGGGCGGGGGGGGGTGGCAGGCGGTCGTGGCCTTTCCCAACCTGACTTTTTTGAATGCCGTCGGCCTCACCTTCGCCCCGGCTACATCGCGCCTTTATGTTTGGGAGCGCGAAGGACGGATATGGGCGTTTGAAAACATTCCGAGCATCGACCAGAAGAAGCTGGTCGTCGATCTCAGCACTCAATGCCAGGGCTGGGATGACTCCGGACTGCTTGGCGTTGCCTTTCATCCCAATTTCGTCAGTAATAAACACATGTACGTCTGGTATGCGTACACGACGCCCGGCGCGGTGCTCGGCAACATGAATCAGCGCCCGCCGACCCAGACGCCCAATCGCAACCGGCTCTCGCGCTTCACTCTGGATGCCGACGGCATTGCCATTCCCGGCTCGGAATTGGTGGTCATCGATCAGCTTGCCAATGCCGTCTGGCACAAGGGCGGTGGCATGTTCTTTCATCCCGACGACGGATTCCTTTACATCACCGTTGGTGATGACACGGTCATTAACAATGCACAGACCATCACGCAAAGTCTCTTCGGGGGCGTTTTGCGGATCGATGTCGACAGACGCGGCGGTGTGATAAGCAAGGCGCCGACCCGAGAGCCGCTGAATGCGCAGACCCTTTCGCTGCCTGGAGCTCCGCATTATTTTATTCCGCTTGATAATCCATTCGTGGGACGACCCGGCGCCTGCGAAGAGCTCTTTGCAATCGGTCTGCGCAGTCCGCATCGAATGACCTGCGACAAGAATCCTGGCAATGGAAACGTGCGCATTTTTATCGGCGATGTGGGCGCCGGAGCGCGCGAAGAAGTCAGCATCATTGAACCCGGCGATCCCAAGGGCTTGAATTTTCAATGGCCGTATCGCGAAGGCAATACTGTAACTGGAACCGCGCCCAATCCATTGATTGGCACTGAAAAACCGCCTGTCATCAGCTACCCGCATGGCGGGGACGGCTTCGCGGTGATTGGCGGATACGTCTACCGCGGCGCTGAACACGCGGCGGCGCTTGGGGGGAAGTACATCTTCGGCGACAATGGGTCCGGGATTATCTGGTACTTGAACGAAGCGGTCGTGCCCAACACGAAAGTGCAATTGTGCGTGCTGCCCGATGGCACCGGTCCCAATTCCGGCAACGATTATGTTGGGCTCAGTTCGTTTGGATTGGATCAGAACAATGAACTTTACATCTGCCAGATGAGCAGCATTGGTGGACGTATTTACAAACTTGCGCGCACAGATCCGCAGGTGGGCACGCCGATCCCGCCGCTGCTCTCACAGACCGGCGCCTTTCAGAATGTGCCTGCCATGCAGAGCAGCACGGGCCTGATTGCCTACGGCGTCAACTCGCCATTGTATTCGGACAACGCTTTCAAGCAGCGCTGGATCGCGGTCCCAAATGACGGCGCGCCATACGACTCCACCGAGCAAATAGGGTTCAGCGAGCAAAGCGAATGGACATTCCCGAGCGGCACTGTTTTCGTCAAGCACTTCGAACTGGACATCGACGAGACCATCCCCGGCCTGCGCAAGCGGCTGGAGACGCGCTTGCTGGTGCGCGATAGCAATGCTTCGCCGCAGAACTCCGTTTACGGCGTGACTTATAAATGGCGTAAGGATAACAGTGAGGCCGACCTTCTCAGTGAAAGTCAGAATGAAGATCTGACCATCAAGCTGGCGACTCCGGTGGGTGCCTTCAGCGGCCAGGACATTAACGGAGCATTGCCGCCGGGCAGTCTGACAGCTCTGGCGAATGGTTATCGTATCATCGCTGGCGGTTCGGGCACCAATAGCACGTCCGACCAATTCCACTTTGCCCATCAGCAGCGCTCGGGAGACTTCGATGTCAAAGTTCGCGTCGCATCGCTGACACGTGCCGACCTGTATACCAAGGCCGGTCTGATGGCGCGCGAGTCGCTCACGGCAGGCAGCCGTCATCTTTTCTTCTTTGCATATCCAGCCAACGAAGCGCGGACCAACAATACCGGCGGATATGGATTTCAGTATCGCGCCCAGACAGGCGGCGCCAGCGCCCCCATTTATCCACCCATTCCAAACCCCGTGGTCAATTATGCGGGCAACGAAACCTGGCTCCGTCTTCGTCGCGATGGCGATCTGTTTGATGCGTACACGAGCACCGATGGAGTGAGCTGGAGGCTCTATGCCTCGCAATCCATGACACTGCCTGCGACGCTCTATTTTGGCATGGCTGCGACATCGAACGTGCAGAACGTATCTACGACTGCTCAGTTTGCCGACTTTGCAAACAATCGCGCGCAGAGCTGGTATTACCCAGGGCGCTCCGATTGTCTCTTCTGTCACAATCAAAACGCCAAGTTCGTGCTGGGCGTGAAAACGCGGCAGTTAAACGGGGATTACACGTATCTCTCCAGCGGCGTGACCGACAACCAGCTTCGCTCGTGGAACAACATACAGATGCTGAGCCCGGCTATCGTGGAGTCATCCATTTCAACTTATCCGAAGCTGGTTCCGTTGACTCAGTCCACCGCCAGCGCCGAAGATCGGGCGCGTTCGTATATCGATTCGAACTGTTCTCACTGCCACCGTCCCGGCGGCGTGCAGGCTTTTTTCGATGGGCGCTGGTCAACGCCGCTCGCCAGCCAGAATATTGTCAACGGCAACGTGGGAAACAATCTGGGCATCGACAACGCGTGCGTCATCATGCCGAAGGATCAGTATCGTTCGATCCTTTATGTACGCGACAACAGCCTCGATTCCACAATCAAGATGCCTCCTCTGGCCAAGCACACCCTCGATGAGCCGGCCATGGCCGTGATGCGCGAATGGATCAACAGTCTTCCGGGCACTCCCACGCAGCAGGCGCCGGATATTTCGCCGTCGCCGTTCACAACCTATCTGAATCCGGTTGATGTCCTAATCACACATCCGGACAGCGCAGTCGTGCTGCGGTACACGACCGACGGAACCCTGCCTGTTTCCACGTCCACTCCTTATAGTGCACCGATTCCATTGACCGCCGGCGCCACGATCCGGGCGACGGCGTTTAAGAGCGGTTTTACCGACAGCGTCGCGGCCACTGCGACGTACACGGTCGTGCAGTTGCGCACTCCCGAGAACCCCAGCGACGTCGTTCCAGGCCTTCGGTACACCTACTACGAAGGTGACTGGAACGCGCTGCCCAATTTTAATGCTCTGGTGCCCGTTGCTTCGGGAGCAATCGCGAACTTTGATATCACGCCACGCCTGCGCAACGATTACTTTGGATTTCGTTTCACGGGGTTCATTGAAGCGTCCCAGGACGGTCTCTACACGTTCTCTCTTGGATCGGACGACGGCAGCAGGCTTTTCATCGGCTCAACGCTGGTTGTGGATAATGACGGCGTTCATACTCTGCAAACCGCGTCGGGTTCGATCGGATTGCAGGCCGGCCGGCATGCAATCACGGTTCTGATGTTTGATAAAGTTACCGGCCAGTCGCTTGCGGTCCGCTATGCCGGCCCGGGAATCGTGGGGAGCCCTGTCATACCTGGCGGTGCGTTATTCGCGCGTGCATCAGACACTGTCGTGCAGTTCTCCACGACATCGCTCAGCCGCAGTGAGGGCTCCGGCAGCGCTGTGATTGGCGTCACTTTGAATGCGCTGACCCATCGAACCGTGACTGTGGACGTCGCAATCGCTGGCGGCAGCGCGACGCCGGGCTCGGATTTTACACTTCAAACAACGCAGCTCACCTTCAACCCCGGCACCTTGACACAGAATGTGACCGTTAATCTGCTCAACGATACTATTGATGAACCCGCCGAGACTGTGCAAATCGAGTTGCGGAATCCTGTCAATGCGGTGCTCGGAGCCAGTACCGTCCACACGTTGACGATCGACGACGATGATAATCCACCCAGCGTTGCTTTCGCGCAGTCGAGCAGTCAAGTCAATGAGGGCGCGGGCAGCCTGACCATCACCGTGGCGCTTTCGCATCCTTCGGCATTTCCAATATCGGTCGCGTATGGAATCACAGGCGGAAGTGCAGACGCAGCGGATTGCACAGTCACAGGGCAGACTCTCAACTTCAGTCCCGGCCAGGTACAGCGCACAATCAGTGTGTCGTTGAATGATGATAACATTTCAGAATTAGACGAGACACTTCAACTGAGTTTGAGCAACCCCAGCCAGGCCGTACTGGGTGCAAACGCGCAATATACGTTGACGATTCAGGACAACGACGGGCCACCTTTCATTTCGTTCGCGGCGGCCGCATCCAGCGGGGCAGAGCTTTTCTCCAACGTTGAACTTCAGGTTGTTCTTTCCAATCCGTCGTCTCAAACGGTGCGCTGCAACTACACGCTTTCCGGTGGCAGCGCAGGCGCGCAGGATTTTTCGTTCACTCCCGGCACGCTTCTGTTTTCACCAGGGGTGACAACCGCGATTGTTCCAGTGTCAATCACGACCGACGATATTCCTGAGCCGCAGGAGACGATCAAGATATCCATCAGCGCTCCCGTCGCCGCAGTATTGGGGTCAATCACTACGCACACTTACACTATTCTGGACGACGACAGCGAGCCCACCGCCACCTTCGCCACTCTTTCAAGCAAGGCGCTGGAGAACTCGGGTTCGGTAATCATTCGGATACTGCTCGATCATCCGTCGGCGTATCCCGTCAGCGTATCCATTGCCGTTGAGGGCAGCGCAACGTCACAGGATTTCCAGTTGGATGCGACGGCGGTGAGCTTTGTGCCTGGAGAAACGTCGCAGGAGTTGCGGGTGACTCTGCTCGATGATGCGCGGCATGAGGCAGACAAGACAGTGCTGCTTCAACTGACCCGTTCCGTAAACGCCGCCATCGGCATAGCGAGCGTACACACCCTGACGATTCAGGATGACGACCCTTTGCCATCGGTGTCCTTCAGCCCGGAAAAATCATCCGGCACAGAAGCAGGCGGAAACATTCAGGCCGTGATTAAACTGAGCGCGCCATCCGATCTCTCCGTCGATGTGGCGTACGCCGTCACAGGCGGCACGGCCGCGCCGGGCGATGACTTCCAGTTCCTTCCGGGATCGATCCGCTTTCTGCCGGGAGAGACATCGAAGCAGCTCACGATTTTTATAGTTGCCGACACCCTTGATGAAGAGGATGAGACGATTGAAATCTCTCTCAACACTCTCGTAAATGCCACCGCCGGGAATGTCACTCTCCTGCACACGATTGTGGATTCGAATGTGCCTCGGATCGAGAGCAGCATCACCCCCAGCGTCTCGTCCGCAATCGCGGGCCAGGCAGTGCAGTTCACGGCCGGCGCAAGTTCAAGCGTAGCGCTCACCTGGCAGTGGGATTTTGGAGACAGCAATATCGTTCAGGGCAGTTCGGCGCTTCATGCGTTCTGGGTCCCCGGAATTTATACCGTCACTGTGACAGCCACCAACGCAAAGGGCGAATCGGACACGGCGACTCTCCAGTTTTCCGTGGTGGCCGGTCAAACCCTGGCGGACCACGACAACGATGGGATTTCAGACGACATGGATGCCGACGACGACAACGACGGCATCAGCGATATGGATGAGACCACCGCCGGATCCGACCCGCTCGATTCGACCTCCCTGCCGAAGCTGGCGCTGACCATCAAGACGCTGAAGGGCCGGGTTCGCTTCAATATCGGAAACCGCGATTCCGCTAGCGTCTCCGGAGCGATCCCCAATCTCCCCGCTCTTTTTGATCCCGCCGGAAAGCGAATCAGGATCGACATCGGAGGTGCTGTGGCGGAATTTTTATTAAGCGTCAAAGGAAAAGGAAAATCTGAGCAAGGCAGCGTCGCATTGCGGCTTCAACCGTCCAAACGAAACAAGCTCACTCGTAAAAAAGAGTTCAGTGGCGGCGAGGTTGGATTCAAGATCAGCCTCAAGAACGGCGCGTTTGGTGCTGCCTGGCTGAACGACGGATTCGATCCCGCTCTGGATGCGGCGAAACAGCCGCTCCAGATCAGCGTCGATCTGAATTTCAATTCCAACCGATATGCTTCGATGGAGAACATCAGGTACTCGGCGCGCGCGAAAAAGAGTGGCAACTTCAAGCGTCGATGAGGGCTCTATTTTGCTGGAAGTTTGCCCGTCAAGCGTCCCAGCAGCTTCTTGGCATAAAGAACGCTGCGCGTGCGCACTTTTTCTTCCGGGAACGTTCCCTCGACGCCGCAATCAGGAGCGCTCACGAGAACCTCGCCCTCTGCGGGCTTCAGAGCGACCCAGGCGCACGTCTTGACCAGATCGTCCCGGCTTATATCTTTCTTCAGTCTCTCAAATACCACGTAAGCGACCTCAGCTTCAAACTCTCCGCGAACCTGATCGATCAATGCGCAGAGCGCGAGCAGATTGCGGGTCTTTCTGCCCGGATCTTTTTCATTCAGCAGCTTTGACTTTTCAAAGCTTGCAAGCCATTCATTGAACCGTTCGCGCACCGGTCCTTCCAAGTGCGTCAACCCCTTTGAAAGCGGAGCCACCCGTCCGGCGTCGTCATGGCAATCGTCAAAGTTGACGGCTTCGATCTCAGCGCTGCTGACCGAAGCCCATTCCGCCCCATGCGCGGCCCAAGCCATACTGATGAGTAAGAGTACTCTAAAAAGCATCCTGTTTTCATACTGTAAATGACTCGCAATGTCTCGCAGGAAGCAAGACGAAGTTTGAATTGAATTGCGCGCAAGCGGGGTCGACCGGGCTTATCTCTGGCCCGTCGCTGTCCAAGCCTTCAGCCCTGCGATTTGCGCCCCATGCATCTCGCAACGGACGCAAGGGGGGCTTTGCGTTAGGACAGTTTGACGATACCGAAAAAAAAGCCCGATATATTTTGTGAAAACATGCAAGAAACGGCGGAGTGGATCGTCATTACTTCGATGGATATTAGGGTCTCCATTGCAGTCTGCTAAAAATTTTGAGTAGGCGAGTAGGACAAGAATCACTCAATTTGTGCGCCTAGTGCAGTATTGATCCGAATTGTTCGTGCTGATAAGGGGGCGGGCGCACGGGAGTGCGTGATGTGCAAAAAATTTCAAGATTTAAGGCGTTACAGGCGCGCACCGCTCCTTATTGAGGAAGACTGGGCGGGCGAAAATCAATGTGGAGTCGAATTCCTCCATTTTACTGCTGACAACGTGAGCGGGCGTGATATGTTTTGCCTTACGCACATCAATAATCGGTGCAGTATCGGCGCTTGAGTGAGCTCGCGCCGGTGTGTTATGACGTTGCTTTTCATTTGCCGGTTGCCGTTGGGGAGGGGAAGATCGAATGGTGCGAGCATGTGGGGTGCTCCTTCTGGGGTGTCTGTCGCTGACGTCGCTGCAATTGAGCGCGGGCGATCAGGCAAAAGATCTCGAGGCGTTGCAGCGTGAAATCGAAGCGCTCAACCGTGAATTGGATGCGCCTCCGGCGGGCGTGCGTTCCAGCGTCGATCAGGCCATGGACAGCAAGTTTGGTCCGAATGCAGCGGCAACGACGCGCAGTGGCAAGCTGGTGGTCTCCGGACTGATTCAGATCTGGTATTACTCGATTCAAAACGACAGCCGCGGATTGTTCAACAATGGCGATACGGTGCTGGATTCAAATCAGGTCAACGACAATGACGGCTTTCGCATTCGCCGCACCGAGCTTAAATTTACGGCCGAGATCAATGAAAACATCACCGGCGTTTTAATGATCGATCCGGCCCGCGAGAATGGCAGCGTGCCGCTGGTCAGCAGTAATCAGGGCGCTTACAAGCGGCGCAACAATGTAGCGCCTGAAATCTCAGACGATGACGTCGCGGGAAGCCGCACGGCGATCCGCAATGTTCAGACGGGCGCGGGCAACGTTCCCAATATCCTTCAAGACGCGTACATCAACTGGCACGGCGTGCTGCCGCACCACGACACCACAATCGGACAGTTCAAGCCTCCCTTCGGCGAAGAAGGCATTCGCTCGGCCGCGAATCTGGATTTCATTGAACGCTCACTGATCGGTTTAGGCGGCGATGCACGCGACATTGGCGGCATGATTCACGGCACATGGTGGAACGATCGCTTTCAGTATTGGGGCGGCGGATTTAACGGCGCAGGCAATTATTGGGCGTCGGCGGGTCAATTCCAGAATCGAAGCGACGACAACGACGAGAAGGATTATTACATTCGCGCTTTGATCCGGCCGGTCTGGGATGACTGCTGGGGCAAGCTGGAACTGGGCGGCTCATTGGCGTTCGGCACGCATGGCGAATCGGCCAACGCCGATCCAGTCGAAGACCCAGGCCGGGGTCTCAACAGAAATAAACAGCACGCGCAGCGCGGCGCGGCTTGGATCAGTTATTTTGCTCCGGGCAAATTGAAGGGTCTGTGGGTGCGCGGCGAATATCTTCACATCCGCGATCGCAATGCGCCCGGCCAGGTGATCGATACCGAAGACGGCGGCACGCAGACGGCTGGAAAAGGATTCGACGGCGACGGATTTTATGCGTCGATGGGCTACCGTTTCGGCGAACAGTTCTGCATGCCGGAGTGGGCGAAGAAATTCGAGATCGCCTTCCGCGTCGAACAGTTCTACAACGTCCAGGTGCAGGATCTGTCGGATGCATCGCACACAGACAACTACAAGACCCGCATCGCGACGGCCGGATTGAACTATTACCTTAAGGGCTCCGGCACAAAGCTGCAGCTGAACTACAGCATTGTGGATGAACCCGAGAGTGACACGCCGAACTTCCACGAAGTGAAGAACAACAGCCTGGTGGTGAATTTTCAGGTCGCTTTCTAAGAAAACAATCGAGTAAAAAAAGAGGCTCTCTATG
>Ga0105047_10006224_pt1 | contig 20282 bp, 14 predicted proteins | sample MAT04_FD_78384 | JGI IMG/M metagenome (GOLD analysis project Ga0105047, IMG submission 78384) | Freshwater microbial communities from Lake Fryxell liftoff mats and glacier meltwater in Antarctica - MAT-04 (megahit assembly) | ecosystem: Environmental > Aquatic > Freshwater > Ice > Liftoff...
TCGGCGATATAGAAGCTGTGCTGCTTCAGAGTTATCTGGATGCTGCAGAGGAAAATCAGATTGTTTTCACCGCCGTTGTCGATCCGGAATCGGCAAATCAGGCTGCCAGTCTGGCAAAGAAGCAAGGGGCAACGCAAGTGGTACACTTTGGAAATTCGGTGATTACGAATTACTAAACCATGTAAAGCATCGATCGGTCAATTAAGTCGGCGGTCTGCATTGCAGTTTCCTCCTTTATACTTCGCGCGACCAGAAATAAGACCGGCGAGCGGAGCGGCGTGAGCCCTCCGGTACCTCGTTCTTGTACCGGCAAGCTGACGCATGCCGCTCGCCAAATCAACAGCCTGCCGGTTTCGCTACGACTGAAAATGCTCACGGATCATGGCGACGATCTGCGGTTCGGACATGCTGTCCGCTGCCTTCAGCGTAATCTCAGTTCCGGACTTCGATTTTGCTTCCAGCCGCTTTTTCAATTCCATCCGGGCTTCGCCGGGACCACAGATCAGCAGCGAATCTGCTGTCTGCAGGTGCGAAATGACTTCGTCGTAGAAATGGTTGAGTTCTGCGACGTGTTTTCGTTCACGAGTGTCATCGGACTGAACCTGCTGGGGTTCAAACGATCCGGACGTATGATCACTCGCGCGCCTGGGCTGACTTTCAGAGTTGGACAGGATGCGAGTTGTCTCCGCATCTGCACCGGACAGCGTGACCACAATGGCCTCGCGATGATCAACCCACACACCAATTTGCTTTTTCATTTTCATACCTTCAAGGACTGCATTGTCTTGTAACGTGCCCCCAAGTGTACGACTCGCCGCCTGGAAAACAAGCTGCCGGGTCTATGAACGACAACTCCTGACATTTAACCGAAACACGACAAGCTATTCTCGCAGATATCACTACAATGCGATCACCAATCAGTCACAGCACGTGATTTCGGTAGTGATTGAGATCACTGAAGTTGGACGACTCGATAGCGGGCAACCATAGATTTGTGGGGGCTTGTTGAATAGTAGGCCGACGTTTACGAATCCCATTGGGTTTCGAAAACGTCGGCTTTTTTTGTTGATCTGCGGTATGCAGAGCGCAAATGCGAAAATGGAATGCTACATGAAAAACTCAATTCCCGTTCAGGCATCTGGCGAAGCTCTGAATTTTGCTCCGGACTGGTGGCGTGTCGTGCTCGCAAGCATTGGCGATGCGGTCATCATTACTGACGTCAATGGGAAAATTTCTTTTCTCAACCCGGTTGCGGAGTCACTCACCGGGTGGACTCTGGAAGAAGCGGTTGGCCAATCACTCGACGGTGTATTTCGCATCCTCAACGAATCAAGCCGCCAAACGGTCGAAAGTCCCACTAACAGAGCACTGAAAAAAGGCATCATCGTCGGGCTGGCAAACGATACGCTGCTCATCGCCAGAGATGGCACAGAACACCCGATTGATGACAGTGCTGCGCCGATTCGCAGTGACGCAGGGGAGATCGTCGGGGCAGTGCTTGTGTTTCGAGACATCAGTGAACGCAGGAAACTCGAAAAAACGATGCAGGATGCTTTGGTCTATGCCGACAACATTATCGCGACTCTGAGACACCCGTTTCTGGTGCTGAACAACAAGTTGCAGCTCGTGACGGCCAATCATGTCTTCTATCAAAACTTCCAGGTGACGCAGGAAGAGTCGCAAGGACGCTTCATCTACGAACTGGGCAATCGCCAGTGGGATATCCCAAAGCTGCGGACATTGCTGGAGGAAGTACTGCCCAAAAACATTGCCTTCGAGAACTTCGACGTAGAGCACGACTTCCCGTCCATCGGGCGGAAGTTCATGCAACTCAATGCCCGCCGTATCCGAAAGCCGGGCAACAACTCTGAACTGATCCTGCTTGCCATCGAAGATATTACGGATCGCAAGCGGGCCGAGATCGCGATGAAGGATTCGGAGGTCCAGTATCGACGACTGTTCGAGACAGCGCAGGATGCGATCCTCATGATCGACGCCCGCACCGGAAAGATCACTGACGCCAATCCATTCATTGAACAATTGCTCGGATATTCACACGCCGAGTTTGTTGGCAGGCAACTTTGGGAAATCGGCCTGTTCAGCGATAAATCCGCCAATGAAGCGGCGTTCCGAGAGCTGCAGGATGTCGGCTATATCCGCTTCGAACACCTGCCACTGGAAACCAAAAGCGGCAAATCCGTTGAGGTGGAATTTGTCAGCAACGTGTATGAAGTGGACCACCACCTGGTCATTCAGTGTAACATTCGGGACATCAGTCAGCGCATCATTCTGGAGCGTCAGACGCATGATCAGGCGGCCGAGTTGTCCGAACTGCACCGCCGCAAGGATGAGTTCCTGGCGATGCTGTCGCATGAACTGCGAAATCCCCTGGCTCCAATTCTGAACGCCGCTTTACTCCTGCGACTCAGCAGCAATCGGGATCGCCTGCATGGCATTGAGAATCCCATCCTTCAGCAATCCGCGATAATTATTGAACGGCAGGTAGGACAACTGGTTCGGATTGTGGATGAATTGCTCGAAGTTTCCCGGATCACCACTGGCAAAATACAACTGCTGCTGGAACGGATTGCTCTCGGGGGTGTCGTACAAAACGCCCTGGAGACATCCCGCCCGCTGCTCGATGAACGCCGGCACAAACTCACATTGTCTCTGCCTTCGCAACCCATATGGCTGAATGCCGACGCGGCTCGACTGGAACAAGTTGTAGTCAACCTGCTGTCGAATGCCTGCAAGTACACCGAACCCGGCGGGCACATCTGGGTCACGCTTCACCAGGACGGCGCTGAGGCGATCCTGAGCGTCCGCGATACCGGCGTAGGTATCGCTCCCGAAGTCCTGCCACGCGTATTTGATCTTTTTGCGCAAGCCGACCAGTCGCTAGACCGCTCCCAGGGAGGCCTGGGTATCGGGCTGGCACTGGTGGAACGTCTTGTGGAAATGCATGGCGGAAAAGTCGCCGCCTTCAGCACACTGGGAGAAGGCAGCGAGTTCGTCCTGCACCTGCCGGTGGTAATGCCTCCCGATGACATGGAATTGCTGCTTCCGCCTGAAAGCAGCGAGGCAACCGGACCGTCCCTCCGAGTTCTGGTGGTTGACGATAACCCGGATACGGTGACGACGCTGGCAATGTTGGTGCGAGAATCCGGCCACGAAGTAAGAACTGTTTTCGACGGCTCGGCAGTGCTCGAAGCCGCTCTCGATTTTCGACCACACGTCGTGCTCCTGGACATCGGCCTGCCAGGCCTGAATGGGTTCGAGGTTGCCAGGAGAATTCGTCAGCAGACAGTGCTGAAAAACGTCGTGCTGGTTGCGATGACCGGATATGGTCAATCCAGGGATCGCGCGCGGTCGAAGGAAGCTGGATTTGATCACCATCTCGTGAAACCTGGTGATTTCGCAAAGGTGCTGGAAATTCTTGCCACCGTCACGGAGTCATTGCCCCAATGAGAAGCAAAGGCGAAATTGAAGCGGCAATCTGCGACGGAATCACGCACTTTGAGCAGGACTACCGAGGCCGCGGGCCAAAATCCATCCGTGCGTATCTGCTGGATGATTTTGTCGTAGTCCGTCTGAAGGGATTGCTGAGTCCGGCGGAACAGCAACTCGCAAAAAACCCCAGCGACACAAGAGGCCGCGATCTGTTGAAGCAGGTACGAACTCATCTGATCGAAACCGCCAAGCCGCTGTTGCAGGCTCTGATCGCCGACATCACGGGAGTTAAAGTCACCAGCCTGCACCATGACATCAGCACCGTCACTGGCGAAGCGATTTTCAGCTTCACGCTGTCCGAGTGCCCGGTCTATCGACAGGTCAAGTAAGCACCCATGCAGGATTTTTTCGTTTAACGGCAAGCCGCAGGCGTCGGTGTTCTTGCACTTCGTCTGCGGCTTGCCGTTAAACGAATTATCCGCAGAACTGTTTTGAACCGACTTCAAACTACTTTTCTAATTCCAGATATGCCAGGCATCAATCTCATAGATAATGTCTATCCCACTGACTATAATCTGCCACGACAGCAAGAGTTTTTGATTTATCTAATCGCAAATTGCTGATCGACAGATTGTCGGACGACTGAATACAGGGCACCCCATCCTGGTTTTACACAGACCGGACTTGGTGGCTCGATAAAAAGTAGCCGGCGTGCAGGAACACACATCAGTGTGTGTTCCTGCACGCCGGTTTTTTTTTGGTCTGTGAGGAATGTTCGAGAGAACGGTGACAACCGTGGTTTCGTGTTGATATCCGGGCAGATGTTCTGCCCTTTGTAATAGGGATATTCAAAAGTGTTTCAGGAATTGAAGGAGAGAATTATGCGTCGATTAAGAAATCTGAGCAACATCATCCGGAGCCGTTCGCAGGCGGTATTCCAGAAAGTGACGCTGTGTCGAATCGGAAGCTTCGTAGCGGCGGGCGGAGTCCTCATCGGATCGTCAGTGATGGCACAAGATGATCCAAAACCTGTTCAAAAAGCGGACGTTGAGGCGAAGACACCCCATGCGAAACATGCCGAAGTCGCCATTCCGAAGTGCATGGAAAAGCTGGAACTGACCGAACCGCAGCAGACGAAGGCCAAAGAGATTATCAGCACTTATGACGCGAAACTTGCAACTGTATGGAAGCAGTTTGGTGACAAGTACATGGCCACCGTCCGAAGTGAGTGCATGCTGCTGGCTGCCATCGAAGATGGTCTGACCGAGTCACAGCGGACTGCGGTCCACGCCCAGCGGCGGCAGGTCGCTCACGCCGAGCAGAGTTTGGAAGGTGACAGTGGCAAATTGAATCAGGCAACGGAGAAGCCAGTTGATGCAGTTGATCAATTGACTGATGGCGGCCAAGTCACTTTGACACAAGAGCAGGAAGCTTCCGCTGACAAAATTCAGCAGAATTACGCCAGTCAACTTCGATCCCTGAATCGAGATATCGAAGGGCTTCATAATCGACTGGTCTCCCTGGAAGCTGACAAGCTTGTGGAACTTGAAAAGGTGCTGACAAAGGCGCAGTTGACTCAGTTGCGTGAAATTCGTCAGACGGCAGTCACGGCTGAAAAAGTGACGGCCACTGAAAAGGCCTCGCGAACCTCTAAATAATTGTTGTGCCGACATTCGGTGAATTCACTGCCTGCGATTCAGCCACGGCAGTAGCGGCAGCATGGAGCCGTGGGCGCGAGCCCACGGTTCAGTAATCACACATTCCCAAAAGCCCCGACAGAGGCGACCGGAGCCCTGTCCAATCAGGCTTATTCTCAATCGTATTTCAAAAGGAACTCATCATGAAACGTCTTCTATGTCAGGGGATCCTCAAGGGATCACTTCTGACGGCTTTGGCATTGGCGGGATTGACTCCGATGCTTCTTAACACCGCTGATGCGGGTCAGGCTTCAGGTCTCCGGTTTGGCGTCGGATTCGGAAACGGCGTGCGAGGCTATCCTGTCTATGGTCGCGGCGGTTACGGCTATGGTCGCGGCAATTACGGTTATGGTTATGGTCGCAGTGCTGGTTACGGACATCAGCCTTACCGCAACAATAATTTTCCGTACTATGGATCAGGACCGTACGGTTACGGCGTGACGAACGGTCGCACATGGAATTCCACCTATGCGCCATATAACTCGTACTATAACTCGTCCTACTACAATCCGTATTCCGGATGGGGCTACTCTCCGTTTGGCATTGGAATTCAGCAGTCGTATGGCTGGTAATGCCCTCGAACCTAACGTGATCATGCAGCGTGTGTGATTGACAGAGTTTGCTGTTTTTTAAGGTAATCGAAATGAAGATATTTTCTACAAGTCTCATGGCCATGGCACTCGCATCTGTCTCAGGCTGCAGTGAAGGAACTCCCGGCGGACCAGGTGCGACCGTGCAGACGGAATCCGGTACGACAGTAGATGCAAAGAAGCCAATCTTTGGACAGACTGAGAACACGTTCAATCTGGATGTGCCAATGATGTCGTCCGCATTGCAGCAGGGGCATGAGGCGGAAGCCACTATTGGCATCAAGCGTGCTTTGAACTTTGATGAAGATGTGACTCTTAAGTTCTCAGAGGTTCCGAAGGGCGTCACTATTGAACCGGAAAACCCTGTGATCAAACACGGCGACAAAGAGGCAAAGATTCAATTCAAAGCCACTGATGAATCGCCGATTGGAGATTACAAAATCAAGGTGACTGGTCAACCTGAAATCGGTGGAAATGCTGTAATTGAATTCAAGCTCAATGTGACCGCGAAAGAAAGCTTTGGCGTTTCAGTTCCCTCCCTGTCTACCTCCCTGAAGCAAGGTGAAACGCAGACCGTATCGATCGGGGTTTCAAGAGACAAGAACTTTACAGAAGACGTCACTCTGACGTTTGGAAAGTTGCCTGAGGGCGTCACGATCTCGCCCGAAAGCGCAATCATAAACAGCGGTTCTTCAGAATCAGTCTTCACGCTCACCGGCACGGACGATGCCTCGCTCGGGAACTTTACCGTTAAGGTCATGGGACATCCGGCGAAGGGAGCAGATACTTCCGGCGAGTTCAAGCTGGCGGTCACCGGGAAATAGTCTGCGTCCTGCAAACTCGCCGAAGGGGCAATTTCGGACATACCTGATTGTATGTTCGGCTTTTGTTGTTAGACTGACCGACTGCAGATCCAATCGAATTGGATACTGCTGCTATTTTCGTCGGATGACTAAATGGAGAACAGCTCAGCTCGCCAATCCTGGCATGGCTGGGAGGTTCGATGGTGAGTAAGCCGACGTGTGGAGATGCTCTGGGAGTGTTTCTGCACGTCGGCTTTTTTGTTTTGATCTTTGTCACACGGGTACTCATCAGAGGGAATTCATGGCCAATTCCACGATTTCAATAGCTCAGCAGATTGCTCGCGCAGCTTCTGTTTTTGAAGAACAACGCACAGGCATTATTCCGACTGCCATCACTGTCGTTCTGGGAGAAGGCACGCTTGTGATTACACTCCAAGGCACTCTGTCGCCGGCTGAAAAGGCGATGGCCATGACGACTGCGGGAGCCGCGAAAGTGCAGGAACTGCATCAACAACTGTTCAACACTTCCGCTGAACCACTGCGAAAAGAAATCAAACGAATTACCGGTGTGGACGTTTGTCAGGCTTCTGCTGAAATTGAAGCCAAGACCGGAACCGTCGTTCAGGTCTTCGCGTCCGGCGCGATGGTGCAAGTGTTTCTGATGGCGGGAAAAATCGAAACGGAAACATGGAGCGGTGATGGCAAAGGCGATTAGGGCCGTGACTCTGAGATTCGGTCGTTTGACCCGTGGTCGCAGACCAGGCTGGAGAATTCCAGGTCTGCGACCACGGGTTAAACAACTGCTCAAGAGCGAGCACAACATTGGTGCGCGATATTTCTCATTGACGTTTTCGCATTCTGGATAAATCTCAAGTTCTGGCGTTCAGGTTTTAAATGTCTCTTTCTGTGTTTTCGAGGAGTTGATCATGTTGTGGACAATCTTTGTCATTTTACTCGTGCTGTGGGCTCTGGGAATGGTTACTGGCGCGACTTTGAATGGGTTTATTCACCTGCTGCTGCTGATCGCAGTCGTGGTGGTGTTGCTCCGAGTGATCCAGGGCCGACGGGTAATCTAACCCGTTTCAAGATGAGAATTATGAAAAGCAAAATGATATCGCTGTTAAGTGTTGCTGTTGCATTCGTTTTCATCAGTCCAGTTCAGTACAGTCGGGCGTCCGACGTCAAGAACGCGAAAGGGACCAGTGAGGCAGTGCCCTCATTAAAAGCGTCGTCGGAACCAATGAACGTGAAGTTCATTGAGTTCAATCGACGACTGAGTATCGCCAGCGCCGAAGCAGAAAAACTTAATGGATACACTGCGATTCTGGAAATGCAGGAGGAGATTAACGGGGCACTCCGCTCAACGGACAAGATCGACACCAAGTTCCGTCGTGAGCCGTTTAGTGTTTATATGCATTGGGACGGCAACGATCAGGAAGCATTGTTTGTCGATGGACAAAACGATAGTCGAATGTTCGTGAAGCCAACCAGGGCCCTGATGGCCATCCGACGGGTTTGGAGCCTTGAACCGGGTTGTGCGATGGCGATGCAAACATCTCGTTACCCAATCACTGATTCCGGTGTAGAGCGGCTCACGTCGAGGGTCGTGGAGTTTTACAAGGCTCGCGTGGACCAGCTTCAAAATCTCAAATGCGAAGTTTCCATCGCGAAAGTCGGCGATCGCAATGTTGATGTGTTCGAGTTGAGTTTCGATGATACGTCGGCAAATCCGTTGTATTGCCGCTGTTGTGTGAGTTTTGACAATGAAACTCATTTGCTCATTGCAGTCGAGAACTTCGATTGGAATGCGGACCGAAGTGCTGCGAGGCTGATTGAGAAGTATGCCTATCTCTCAATCGATCTCAATGTGGACCTGACAAACGGTGATTTTGATCGCCGCAATCCCCAATACGCATTTGTCAAGCGTTAGATCTGAACGTCAAGTATTTTGTAAGGAAGTCATATGAAGTGGATAGGAACAAAAAATCTGGGTATGCTTCTGCTGGCGATCTGGTTGATTGCGACGGGAGCAACTGCGTTTGTGCATGTAACATTCGCCAACATGGGTCTGATTCTCTCGTCGCTTGCGATTGCAGCAGGAGTTCTGATACTGCTCGATCGGTGATGTAAATTAACGAGTCACCAGGATCCATCAGGCATGAAGACTCAAGGCGAAATTGAAGCGGCAGTTTCCGAGGGAATTCGGCGATTTGAAACCGAATACATGGGTCGCGGTCCCAAGGAAATCCGCACGCATCTCCTGGGAGACCTGGTATTGGTACGGTTGAGCGGCGTGCTGACAGCCGCTGAACAGCATCTTGCGAGGTCGCTTCCGGCCGAAAAGGGGCGGGATCTGCTGAAGCAGGTACGAACCCATCTGGTCGAAACGGCCAGATCGCAACTCGAAGCGATGCTGAAAGAATCAACCGGCGTGGGCTGCAAAAGTATGCACCATGACATCAGTACAGTCACTGGCGAAGAGGTGATGGTTTTTGTATTGAACGAGGCTCCGCCATGTCGCGAACTGAAGAAGCGGTAGTGAATTGGCCGAATTTCCCCAACGCGATTCTCCGTGCCAGCTGTTGTTGTTTTGACTCGGAGGACTGACGCCTAATGGTACTTGATTTACGGAGCCGAGCCGCTTGGGCACAAGATGTTCAATCTTTCTCGCGGCTCAGCAGGAGCTTCGCCTTCCCGATCGAAAAACCTGCTTCCCAAACCAAAACCCATTGGCCTGACGCCCGACCGCTGGCCAGCAATAAGGAATTCTGCATGTTGATTCGGGTTGATTTTGAAATCTCATTTACGTTTCCCGAGGCGACTCCCGTTGTGCTGATGACGTATCTGCATCCGTCGCGCGATCCCACGGTACAGAGTGCAGAACAATTCTCGATTGAACCGGGTGTTTCCGTATCGGGATTCATTGACAGTTACGGAAACCGTTGCGGACGCGCTGTGGTGCCGTCCGGGTTTGTCACATTTCGAAATCACGCGATCGTCGAAGACTGCGGCTTGCCCGATCTTGTCGTTCGCGGTGCGACTCAGGCGAATGTTCAGGATCTTCCGGATTCCGTCCTGATGTTCCTGCTGCCGAGCCGCTACTGCGAAGTCGACAGCGAGTTGAAAGATCTTGCCTGGTCGCATTTCAAAGGAACTCCACCGGGCTGGTCCCGCGTTCAGGCGGTTTGTGATTATGTCCATCGCCATATTCGATTTGACTACCAGCAGGCGCGCCCGACGCGTACCGCGCTGGAAGCTTATCGAGAGCGAATCGGCGTGTGCCGCGACTACATGCATCTGGCGATCACGTTTTGCCGCTGCCTCAATATCCCGGCTCGTTACTGTACCGGTTATCTGGGCGATATTGGCGTCCCGCTGCAGCCAAGTCCAATGGATTTCAGCGCTTGGTTTGAAGTGTACCTCGGCGGTCAGTGGTACACGTTTGATGCTAGAAACAATCTGCCTCGAATCGGTCGCGTACTCATGGCTCGAGGCCGTGATGCAGCCGATGTCGCCATAACGACGACGTTCGGACAAAGTCAGTTGCAGTTGTTTAAGGTCGGAACTGACATTGTGTGAGTTCGATTGCGGTGACAAGTTCAACAGCTTGTCGGCTGACAGTCTTCGTTTGTCGATTATCGAAAAGCGGGCGTGCGGTGGAGCGAAAAGATGATCACCTCTTCGCCGCTGACAGTGCTGATGTCGTGGTGCAGACTGATGACTTTTGAGCTGGTGATCTTTTCAATCAACGTTTCCAGCGCGGGGCGAGCGATTTCGATCAATTGAGTTCGAACGTCTTTCAGCAGATCGCGGCCCCTTTCCGGCGATTGGGTTTGTACGAGATGCTGTTCTGCTGCGGTCAGGACACCCTGCAGTCGAATCAACAGGAGATCATTGATCAGGAAACAGCGAATATCCTTGGGGCCGCGACCCATATACTCGAGTTCAAATTTCGAAATGCCTTGGCAAACAGCTGCTTCCATTTCGCCCTGAGTCATCATAGAAAAGTTCAATTCAGGGAAGCTGCCAACGAAATTAAATGCGAGCAGGTTTCGAAAACGTGAAGGCCACGGACAGAGTGTCGATGCAGCATGATAATGATCCAGCCAGCCGATTGACAGAAGGTCAGAAGTGATCAAATCTGTTCACTTTGACATTCAGTCGGAACGATAGCGTGCTTTCCGGCGGACATTCTATACAATAAGGCCGAAGGTTGGAGTTCAAATTGAGCTTTGGCCGACATAATTGTTGGTTGCGGAAGACTATACGAACGGCATCCTGGTCAATCCAGGTGCAGGTCGAGCAGTAAGCCGATGTGGAGGACTCTCATTGCGAGGGGCTCCCACATCGGCTTTTTTTATGCGTTTAGGAATTATTCGAACAGATTTGAAACTCACCGATGCCCAATTCAATTCCCTTGATTGACGACATTCAAAACTACGCGCAGAACATCGTCGATACGGTGCGTGAACCGCTGCTGATTCTGGACGCCACGCTGCGAGTTCGGAGCGCGAACCGAGCATTTTATCAAACGTTTCGAGTGTCTCCAGGGGAGACCGAAGGGCGATTGATCTACGAACTTGGCAATGGGCAATGGGATATTCCTGACCTTCGAACCCTGCTGGAAGACATCGTTCCCAAGAGCTCCGTATTCGACGACTTCGAATTCGAACACACGTTTCCGGACATCGGTCGCCGAGTCATGCTGCTGAACGCTCGCAAGCTTCAAGCGGGTCAGCATGGCGAGCTGCTGGTACTGGCAATGGAAGACGTCACAGCTCGGCGACAGGCCGAAGAAGCACTTGTGAAGGCAGGCGCGTTGCAGAGCGCCATCTTCAACAGTGCGAATTTCTCAAGTATCGCCACCGACGCGAGGGGAGTCATCCAGATCTTCAACGTCGGCGCGGAGCGGATGCTGGGGTACACGGCGGCGGAGGTCATCAACACGATCACTCCAGCCGACATTTCTGACCCGCAGGAAGTCGTCGCGAGAGCAAAATCGCTGAGCGTTGAATTAAACACTCCGATTACACCCGGCTTTGAGGCACTCGTGTTTAAGGCATCGCGAGGAATCGAAGACATCTACGAATTGACCTATATCCGTAAAGACGGCAGCCGGTTTCCCGCTGTCGTCTCAGTCACCGCGCTGCGGGATGATCAAAATGAAATCATTGGCTACCTGCTGATCGGCACGGACAATACCGCTCGTAAGCAGGTAGAAGCCGAACGAATGCTGCTCGATCAGCGAGTCCGCGACCAACAGTTTTACACGCGATCACTTATTGAATCGAACATCGACGCCCTGATGACAACTGATCCACGCGGCATCGTCAGCGATGTCAACAAGCAGATGGAGTTGCTTACGGGATGCACCCGCGACGAACTCATTGGAGCGCCGTTTAAGGATTACTTCACCAATCCTGAACGTGCCGAAGCAGGGATCAAATTGGTTCTGTCAGAAGGCAAGGTCACTGACTACGAACTCACGGCCCGAGCAAGAAACGGGCAAGAAACGATCGTGTCCTACAACGCAACAACGTTTTATGACCGCGATCGAAAGTTGCAGGGAGTCTTCGCGTCTGCTCGTGATGTGACAGAACGCAGCCGACTCGAAAAACAGACGCAGAATCAGGCGGCCGAATTGTCGGACCTGCACCGTCGCAAGGACGAGTTTCTGGCGATGCTCAGCCATGAACTGCGAAGTCCGCTGGCACCGATCGCTAATGCCGTTCAAATGCTGGGACTGCAAAAAGGAACGGAAAGTCTCGTTCAACGACAGTCCCGAGCGATTATTGAGCGACAAATGTTTCACCTGCAGCATCTGGTGGATGACCTTCTGGAAGTCTCACGCATTACAACAGGGATGGTTCAACTTCGCCGAGTTCCCGTCACGATCAGCGACATCATCGAAGGGGCCATCGAAACCGTCCGACCGCTCATCGAAAAGCGTCGCCATGAATTTTCTGTTTCGATGCCGTCAGAACCCATCTGGCTGAATGCCGATGCGGCACGCCTGGAACAAGTCGTTGTGAATCTGTTGACGAATGCGGCCAAATACACGGACGAAGCAGGTCATATTTGGCTAACCGTCGTAAAAGAGGATCAGGAGTGCGTGTTGCGGATTCTTGATACCGGCGTGGGAATCACTGCCGATCTGCTTCCATGCATCTTTGACCTGTTCACTCAGGCGGACCGTTCGCTGGACCGTTCGCAGGGAGGATTGGGCATCGGGCTGGCACTGGTCCAGCGGCTGACGGAATTGCACGGTGGAAGCGTTGAGGTCCAGAGTACGCTCAAACAGGGCAGCGAGTTCATTGTGCGATTGCCTGTCGTGCAGGCAGTCGTCTCGGATTCGCCTGTCGTCGAAACGGGCGAGCAAAAGGTCCGTCCGTTGCGAGTCCTCGTTGTGGATGACAACGTCGACACGGCTTTGAGCTTTTCGATGCTGTTGCGGGCATCGGGGCACGATGTTCAGACGGCCCACGATGGACTGAAAGCTGTCCAGGCAGCGATCGACTTTCGTCCCGACATTGTTCTGCTCGACATCGGCTTGCCGGGTCTCAACGGTTATGAAGTCGCGAAGAAAATTCGAATGCATCCCGACCTGCAGCATGTGGTTCTGGTAGCACTGACGGGGTACGGACAGGATTCGGACAGACAGGCATCCGGTGAGGCAGGCTTCACACATCATCTTGTCAAGCCCGCGCGATTTGATGAGCTGCAGAAGATCCTGGCAACGGTTGCGGAGCAAGTGGCGTGATGATGAGGTTTTTCATTCTGAGCCGCGAAGAGCTAGTTGCGGGTGAGCGTCTGAAATTCACGGGGAAAACACATTCGGCTATGCGGTTGTTGATTTAATGGGTTTTCACAACCCGACACGTCAGTGAGGGATAAGATTGCCAGCGTTTTTCACCTAACATCCCTCGCTGACGCAGCGGGTTAGGATTAAATCAACAGACCGCTAGCGCCTTTCGGCTCACATATCTGAAATGTTCGAGACTTTCTCATGACCAACAACCAACCAACCCTTTCCAGCGACCCGCGACCAGCGGAAAGTGCGCAGGAACTTGCGGACATTCCGTCCGAGATCAATGAACCCGCATTGTTCCCGATCGTCGGCGTTGGCGCTTCGGCCGGAGGGCTGGAAGCGTTTACGCAATTCCTCACGGATCTGCCGTGTGATACGGGGATGGCATTCGTGCTGGTTCAACACCTGGCGCCGAATCATCCCAGCGCTCTTGCTGAGATACTCTCGCGAGCAACCAAAATGCCGGTGACCGAAGTGCAGGGGGAACCCACTGTCGAGCCGAATCATGTTTACATTATTCCGCCCGCACGCAGCATGACCATTTCCAATGGTGTCTTGCAGCTTTTGCCACGTGAAACCAGCGGAGGACTCCATCGTCCGATTGATGAGTTCTTTACTTCGTTGGCCGAAGAATGGCAGCATCGAGTGATCGGAATCGTGCTTTCCGGAACCGCAAGCGACGGAACGATCGGACTGGAAGCCATCAAGGCAGAAGGCGGCACCACGTTCGCGCAGGACTCCACCGCACAACAGGAAGGCATGCCGCGCAGTGCAATTGCTTCAGGATGCGTGGACTTTGTGATGTCTCCAATCGAGATCGCTCGGGAAATCGTGCGCATTGGCCGGGAGCCCTACGATCTTTCCAAAGCAAAGTCTCGCAAAATTGATGATAAGCCAGGCTTTGTGCAGATTGTAAAACTGCTCCACCACGCCACCGGCGTCGATTTCACGCATTACAAGTTTAACACTCTCTACCGCCGCGTGACTCGCCGGATGACGCTTCAGAAACTCGATGACCTGAATCAGTACATTGAATCACTGGAAAAGTCGCCAGCCGAAGTTGAAGCCTTGTTCCAGGACATCCTGATCAGCGTGACCAGCTTCTTTCGCGACCCTGAAGCGTTTGAAGTTCTCAGAACTGTCGTGTTTCCACGATTGCTTGCCGGAAGAACTCGCCACGACCCGGTGCGGATCTGGTCGCTTGGGTGCTCAACCGGTCAGGAAGTGTATTCGTTAGCGATGGTTTACGCAGAAGCTGCCGACGCTGCTGGAAGCCAGGCACCGCTGCAGGTCTTCGCGACGGATGTCAACGCCGCTAATATCGAAAAGGCTCGCGCGGGCGTCTTCTCAAAGGAGATGGCCCAGGACATTTCGCCAGAAAGACTTCGGCGATTTTTCACGGAGGTGGATGGCGGCTACCGGATCAGCAAATCTATCCGTGATGCCTGCGTCTTTTCTCGCCACAACGTTCTGGCAGACGCGCCGTTCTCCCGCATGGACTTTATCTGTTGCCGAAACGTTTTGATCTACCTGGAGCCTTTGCTGCAACAGAAAATTATGCCTCTGCTGCACTATGCATTGAAGCCAGCGGGAATTCTCTGGCTGGGCGGCTCTGAAACAATCGGCAGCTATCGCAATCTGTTTGAGGCTGAAGATTCTCGACACAGAATCTACACAAGGAAGCCCGGCGCCAGCGCAGATCGTGGACACTTCGCGCTGCAGCATAGCGGATCACCTCGAGCGCCTTTTGTCCCGTTCACAATTCGAACAGTGGATGCCGCGGTCGATTTACATCAGGAAGCTGACCGAGTTCTGCTGATGAAGTTTGCTGCACCTGGAGTCGTCGTGTCGGCTGATCTGGAGATTCTACAGTACCGCGGTGACACAGGTTTGTTCCTGACGCCAGCTCCCGGCAAAGCCACCTTCAGTCTGCTCAAGATGCTTCGTGAAGGACTGCTGGTCGGCGTTCGCGCGGCCATCCTTCGCGCTGGCACGGAAAAGTCGCCGATTCGCGAGGAAGGCTTGCGAGTCAAAACCAACGACGGATACATCAATGTCGCCATCGAAGTGATTCCTCTTAGAAAAGGCGAGGACAAGAATGGAGGCTATTTGATACTGTTTGAAGATCCGATGGCCGCGTCCTATATGGACGGAGAGCGTCAGACTTCCGGTAATATCGACCGTTCTCGCCTGGTTGCAGATCAAAGTATCGCCCCCCCCCGCTCGCCGGAATCGCGTTTGATCGATGCCGATAACGTGCGACTGGAGCAGGAACTTGTCGCCACGCGTGACTATCTGCAATCAATGATCGAAGAACAGGAATCGGTCAACGAAGAGCTGCAGTCAGCCAACGAAGAAGTTCTGTCAGCCAATGAAGAACTGCAAAGCACGAATGAAGAACTGGAGACATCTAAAGAGGAAATTCAATCGAGCAACGAAGAACTGGCCACGGTCAATGATGAGCTGAATCGTCGCAATGCCGAACTGCACCAAGTGAACAACGACCTGGTAAATCTTATTGGCTGCATCCAGTCGGCCGTCGTAATGCTCGGGATGGATTTGCGGATTCGGCGATTTACACCATCCTCCGAAGTTTTGCTCAAGCTGACTTCCGGCGACGTCGGTCGTCGGTTGACGGACATACAGTTGAACCTCGACGGTCTTTCCGACCTCGAAGCCATGCTCAAAGACGTTCTCGACTCTAGCCGCACAAAGGAACGCGACGTCCAGGACAAATCGGGGCACTGGTATTCACTGAGACTCCGTCCGTACCGAACTGTCAAAAATGTGGTAGACGGAATCGTTGTAATGCTGATTGATGTGGATGCGTTGAAACGGGCTCACGAGTACACGGAGAGTATCGTGGCAACGGTTCGCGAACCTCTGCTGGTGCTGGATCAGAAACTCAATATTCAATCGGCGAGTCGCTCGTTCTACGAAACATTTCAGGTGTCTTCGGAGGAAACACTCAGCCGACCGCTGTTTCAACTGGGCAACGGACAGTGGGATATTCCAGAGTTGCGCCGCCTGCTGGTCGAATTGCTTCCGCTGGAAAATGATGTCGTCGATTTTGAAATGGAACACGAGTTTGAACGCATCGGCCACAAGTCGATGCGCCTGAGTGCTCGGCGCCTGATTCAGGCGCCGAACAATGTTCCTCTCATCTTATTGGCGATCGAGGATATCACAGAGAGAAAGTTGGTCCAGCAAACTCTGCGGGACCTTGCGCAAAGTTTCCACAACAAGATTGATGCACTTCCCGCAGCGGTATACACAACGGACGCGAACGGTCGAATCACTTACGCGAATGTCGCTGCCATCGAGCTGGCCGGCAGAATACCAGACCATCAGAGCGATCAATGGTGTTTGACTCGGAAGATGTATCATCCTGACGGCACTGAGTGGCCTCACAATGAGTGTCCGATGGCAATGACGCTCAAGACAGGAGTTGCGGTGCGTGGCACCGAAATCATCGTCGAACATTCTGACGGGACGCGTCGCTGGGTACAGCCGTACCCAACGCCTCTGCTTGATGCTGCAGGCAATGTAACTGGTGGCATCAATATGCTGGTGGATATTACAGATCGCAAGACAGCGACCGCCGCCATTCAGGCACAGCACGAACTGTTGACGGTGCTTTCCGAAGCGGCGACAGCATTGCTGTTTGCAAATACTCCTGATGCCATGTTACACGGAATGCTGGCGAAAATTGGTCCGCTTCTGGGCATTGATGTCTATTTCAACTATATGGCTGATCATGGTGGTGATGCCCTGCGACTTGTATCCAGTGACGGGATTTCGGCCGAGAGTGCTCGTTTAATTGAACGTCTGGAATATGGTCAGGGACTTTGTGGGACCGTCGCATCGAATCGCGAATCGATAGTGCGGACGCACCTTCAGCAATCGGACGATTCAATTGCTGAACTGGGAAGATCGTTTGGCTTTCGAGCATATGCCTGCAACCCATTACTGTCCGACGATCTGCTGCTGGGAACACTTTCATTTGCAAGTCGTTCGAAAGATCAGTTTTCTGCAGATGAACTGACCTTTCTGCAAACGATTACGGACTACGTTGCCGTGGCCTATGCACGAATGCACGCGCAGGATGCAATGCGAGAGAACGAAGAGCGACTGCAATTCATTATGGATTCCATGCCGCAGAAAGTTTTTACGACGACACCCAGCGGCCACATTGATTACTTCAATCCGCAGTGGATTGAGTTTACGGGCATGACCTTCGAGGAAATGTACGCTTCCGGATGGACTCAATTCGTCCATCCCGATGACCTGCCCGAGAAAACCCGGCTTTGGACACACGCTTTTGAGACCGGCGAGCCGTTTCAGTCGGAGCATCGCCTTCAGCGCGCAGATGGCGAGTACCGCTGGCATTTCGGTCGGGCAACACCGCTGCGCGATGAGAACGGCAGCATTCTGATGTGGGTCGGCTCGAACACCGACGTCAATGACATCAAGCAGGCCGAGATCGCCCTGCATGAATCCGAGGTGCGATACCGCAGACTGTTTGAAGCAGCTAAAGACGGAGTTCTGATTCTCGATTCGACCAACGGCAGGATCATTGATGTTAATCCGTTTATGGGTGAATTACTGGGCTACTCCCACAGCGAATTCATTGGCAAGGAACTCTGGGAAATGGATCTGTTCAGCGGCAAGACGGCGAACGAATCCATGGTGCGGGAACTGCAGGAGAAAGGCTATGTGAGAATTGAAAAGTTGCCTCTCGCATCCAAAGACGGACGTGCAGTCGAAGTAGAAGTTGTGGCCAACGCCTATCAGGAAGATCACCACTGCGTTATTCAATGTAATATTCGTGACATCACAGAACGCAGCCGAATGGAAAATGTCCTGCGGAGGCAAGCCGTTCAATTATCAGAAATGCATCGTCGCAAGGACGAGTTTCTGGCGATGCTGAGTCACGAGCTGCGCAGCCCACTTGCACCGATCGCAAACGCAGTACAGCTTTTGGGTCTCCAGAAATCCGGTGAGAATAGAATTCAGCAACAGGCGCGTGGGATCATCGAACGTCAGGTGGGACAGCTTCAGCATCTGGTCGATGATCTGCTGGAAGTGTCCCGCATCACTACCGGTCGAGTCCAACTGCGTCTCGAAACAGTTGATATTTGCAGCATCGCAGAGGGCGCTGTGGAAACCGTTCGTCCCTTGATTGAGCAACACCGACATGAACTGACAGTGACTCTGCCACAGGAGCCTGTCTGGATGGTTGCCGATGCGGCTCGCCTGCAACAAGTGCTGGTGAACTTGCTGACGAACGCTTCAAAGTACACCGAAGGAGGCGGACACATCTGGCTATCGGTTGAACGCATCAGCGACCAGGCGAGCGGGGGACGTCAGTCCCTTGATTCGTCCCCTGCTTCGGCATCCACAATCAATCCGGCGACTCACGTCCCCGGTTCGTTTGAGTGCCTGGAACAAGTCGTGCTTCGAGTTCGAGACACTGGCGTCGGCATTTCTCCGGCACTGCTTCCTCATGTCTTCGACCTGTTCACGCAGGCCGATCGTTCCCTTGATCGTGCGCAGGGCGGTTTGGGCATTGGGCTCGCTCTGGTGCGACGCCTGACAGAGTTACACGGCGGAACGGTCGAAGCTTTCAGCACCATGGGAGAAGGCAGCGAATTCGTCGTGCGACTGCCTTTGGTGAGCAACGAGGCGCAAGATACGAGCAACGAGTCCGATGCCGCTTCTAACCTCGCGTCCGGCAACTCGCCGCTCGCCGCCCCTCTGAAAGTCCTGGTGGTTGATGACAACGTCGATACGGTGCTGGGATTTTCGATGCTGCTGAAGGCCTCGGGGCATGATGTAAGAACCGCTCATGATGGATTGTCTGCGGTTGAGACCGCAATCGACTATCGCCCGGATGTCGTCCTGCTGGATATCGGGTTGCCCGGACTAAACGGATACGAAGTCGCAAAGCGGTTGCGACAACACCCGAATCTCAAGAACACCGTGTTGATTGCCCTGACTGGTTATGGCCAGGACACCGACCGACAAACATCGCAGCAGGCGGGATTCGATCATCATTTGGTGAAGCCCGCACGATTTGACCAACTCAAGCAGATTCTGGCGACCGTTCAGGAGGGGTTGAAGTTGTAGGGAATGCAAAACGCTGGCGTTGACTTTCGTCAGGCGAGCGGGGGATGTCAATCCCCTGATGTGTGTTGCCACTCCGGAAAATCCGGTCACTGACGTACCCGGCTCGCCGTTTAAATATACCTGTCCTTGTCTGAGGAGAAACGATCAAATGCCAACCACTGAACACAAACCACTTCGAGTCCTTGTTGTCGATGACAACCGCGACGGGGCTGACGCGCTGGGTTTGCTGCTGGAAGAGCTCGACAACGAAGTTCATGTCACTTACGGCGGCGTTCAGGCGCTGGATGTGGCAACCGCCTTTCGTCCGGATCTGGTGCTCGTCGATCTCATGATGCCGGGCATGGACGGCTTCACGCTCGTCACCAGATTTCGGCAGATCCCCGCGTTTGCCGAAATGAAAATCGTCGCAATCACTGGTCAAAAAGGCGACGAATATCACGCGCTCGCGATGAAAGCCGGATGCGATCTGGTTCTCTACAAGCCAGTCACACTGGCGGCCGTGCGGATGGTTTTGGCAAACATTGCTCCCGTCGCTTCTGGCACGAAAACCCCCGTGATGCGTTCGAGATCATCACCTGAACCCGCTACCGATCTGCGATTGCCCATCGGTGAAGCTCGCAAACTTCGGAGTGGGCGTGCATCAAAAAGCCTGACCCAGGCGGAAAGTGAAGCCGCGATCTGTGACGGCATCATTCGCTTTCAGGATGAATATCTCGGGTGGCGTTCGGAACGCATTCACGCACACCTGATCAAAGATTTGCTCATCGTACGCATTCTGGGAGTGCTGACTCTTGCAGAACGACAA
>Ga0105047_10006226_pt1 | contig 20277 bp, 13 predicted proteins | sample MAT04_FD_78384 | JGI IMG/M metagenome (GOLD analysis project Ga0105047, IMG submission 78384) | Freshwater microbial communities from Lake Fryxell liftoff mats and glacier meltwater in Antarctica - MAT-04 (megahit assembly) | ecosystem: Environmental > Aquatic > Freshwater > Ice > Liftoff...
CACACGTTGCCAGGGAACGCCGTGGGCGATCGTGGGGCGGGCGCGCGTCGCCAGTCCATGAGACACCATGCGAACACGAGGCGACTCTTCCTCGCGGCGAATGGTCGGCTTCTGTATGATGGTGGGAAGCCCCCAACACCTGGGAAGTCACCTCCATGTCTCGCCGAACCGCCCCGGTCATCGCCCCGCCGACCCCAACGGCTTCACGGCCTTCCAGGCGATCGCTTTGGGCCATCGGCATTCCAACGCTGGCTCTCGTGGCGCTCGTGGCCGTGGTCGTTCTGATCGGCCCGGGCTCGAATGCGAGCGACAAGGGCTCCAAAGAAAAGGAGACGGCCAGCACACCTCCGGAAGCGCCGCCCCGGCCCCGGGCCACGCCACCTGACGAGGACAACAAGGAAATCCTCGCACCGACGCCCCGGCCCACGATTCCAGCGCCGCAAGGCATGGTCTGGATTCCTGGCGGCACTTACTGGATGGGCGACCCCACCAGCCAGGACAAAGATTCCCCCTGGCGGCGCGTCGGCGTTTCTGGCTTCTGGATGGATACGCACGAGGTCACGAATGCGGAGTTCGAGAAGTTTGTGCAGGCGACCGGCTACAAGACCGTGGCCGAGCGAGTGCCGACGAAGGAGATGTATCCAACCGCGGACCCCGCGAATCTTGTGGCGGGCTCCGCGGTGTTCTCTCCGTTGAAGATCGACCGCCCGCCGCTGGAGACCCCGCCGCTTTGGTGGAAGTATGTGAAGGGTGCAAGCTGGAGGAGCCCCGAAGGACCGCCGGGCGGCATCAAGGGCCGTGAGAATTACCCCGTGGTGCAGATGGCATGGGACGATGCCGTGGCCTATGCGAAGTGGGCGGGCAAGCGTCTACCGACCGAAGCCGAGTGGGAATTCGCGGCCCGCGGCGGTCTGGACAGGCAGCCTTACTGCTGGGGCACCGACCCTCAGGGCACGGAGGGGAAGTATTTCTCGAACTCCTACCAGGGCCGCTTCCCGGACTTCGACACCGGCAAGGATGGCTACACGGGCGTTGCCCCTGCCGGCAAGTTCCCGCCCAACGGCCACGGCCTTTATGACATGTCCGGCAACGTCTGGGAGTGGTGTGCCGACTATTACGACGCCAGATACTACGTGACCGGACCGGACAAGAATCCTCAGGGCCCGGAAGATCCCCGACGCATCGGTCGAGCGTCTCTTGATCCGGACACAAACCAGGCCCAGCGCGTTCGACGGGGCGGATCGTTCCTCTGTGCGGACGAATACTGCAAGCGTTACCTCCCGGGAACACGGGACAAGAGCCCTGCCGATTCCGGTGCGAATCACAATGGCTTCCGCTGCGTGAAGGATGTGAAGTGATCGAAGAAACTCTCACATCAGGATGACGGACTTTCTGACTCTCTGACTCCACATCAACTGCGACATTGGTATGCCGTTACAAGTCGCCTCCGGCCGTGACGCCGCGAGGCGAGCTTCGCAGGAAAACCTCGTTCTTGTTCCCTCAGATCCCCATCCCACCCTGCGTGATTCGCCTGGACATTCGCGTGGGCTTCGCGTAGGCTAAATTAGAGGTTTAGTTTTACCTACTTCGCGAGTAATCCTCACGTGTGCAATATCAAGCGAATACTCCAGGCAGTTTCCGTGGCCATGGCATGCCTTCCTGGCCTTGTGGGATGTGAAGCGACCAAAGGGAATGATTCCCGGCCAATGGTGCTCTGTACCACGTCCATCGTCGCGGATGCGGTCCAGCGCGTCGGCGGGGAATCGGTGCGTGTCGAAACGATGATGCCACCAGGCGTCGATCCGCATCGTTACCAGCCCACCGGTAGCGACGCTGCAAAGCTTCGCAAAGCTCATCTCATCTTTCACAACGGCCTGCATCTCGAAGGCAAGATGGCGGATATGTTCGAGAAGTCCGGTACACGAGCGGTGGCCGTGACGAAGACCATCGACCGCAACGAGCTGCGCAGGGCGGACGAAGATTTTCCCGAGGCTTACGACCCTCACGTCTGGTTCGATGTGAAGCTTTGGAAGAAGGCCGTTGAGTGCGTTCGGGACGAACTTTGCACGTTCGATCCGGATCACGCCGCCTCGTTCCAGGAGAACGCGGCCGCGTACCTGAAGGAACTCGACGCGCTTGATGAAGAGATTCGCGCCAAGGCGGCCTCGCTCCCGGCCGACCGTCGAATTCTGGTGACCAGCCACGACGCCTTTGGATATTTCGGCCGGGCGTACGGCTTTGAAGTTCACGGGCTCCAGGGCGTGAGCACGGCCAGTGAGGTGGCCAGCACCGAGCGAGTGGAACTGGCGAGGCTGCTCGGAGAAAAGAAGGTCCGAGCGGTGTTCAGCGAAACGTCCGTCCCCGAGGAAGGCTTGAAAGCCGTGCTGGAGACGGCTCGAAAAGACTGGGGCCATCCCGTTCGACTCGTGGGGGAGGGAGCCTTGTATTCCGACTCTCTCGGACCTGTGGATAGCGCGGGTGCAACTTACCCAGGCATGTTCCGGCACAACATCGACACCATCGTCGATGCGTTGTCAAAGTAGTGTCTATCTCAAGCCTCTGCGGATATCGGATGCGAAACAAAAACGCATCCAAGAACAATGATCCCACCAATTTCTAATCTTCTTGGCCGTTTGATGCGATATCATTTCCGTTAGCCCACCGCGCGACCCTCTTCCCCTCCCCCTCAGCCCTCTCACCTTGGCCGATCGCCCTGGACCTGTTTCTGTGAGTGGTTTCATGTCCGATCGTTCGAAAATCCTGACCAGGCATCGCCGGAAAATCCGTCATCGAGTCAAGAGCGTGGACCCTTACGCCGTGACGAGAATGGATAGGATCGATCTTGAGTTCTATGGTTCGCGGATCGATCGAAAGCCAATGATTTACGCCGCTATCGCCATCGCAACGGGTATGCTTCTCGTTCTGGCAGTTCAGATGTCATGAGACGGGTCAAGCGGCCCTGCGACCTGAGAAAGAAGTCGCAGAACCTCCAAAATCTTGGACGTGACCGTAAGCGATCCGAGCGTCTCGTCAGTTCGCATTCGGAGCGGGTGGGGTGGGTGCCGTGGGGTCTGCCGGCATCGGTGCGGCAGGATCGCCTGGCTTAGGATCTCTTGCCTTCACCGGTTCGGGTGCCATCCGCATGGGGCGACTGTAGCGGGGATTCGCATCCCGAAGGCAGACAATCAGTCCGTTATCCGCGACGAGGAAAAGGCGATCGGTCATCGTGTTCATGAACGGGACGTTGAACGCGGACAGATCCGCGCTGGCCAGCGGCTTGATGCGGCCGACCGACGGATCGAGTTGTGGCTTGCGATCGAAGATCAGCAGGCGGCCCTGATTGTTGCGGACGTAGATAAAATCCTCATTACTCGCGAGTAACTGATCGGCGGAGTCCTCGGTTTTCCAAAGGACGTTCCCCGTGGCGCGATCGACCCGGGCGACGCCGGAGTTCTCCCCCGAGGCATACACCGAATCGCGGGTCACGAGCGGAGCGTGATCCATCAGGCCGCCGACGGTGGATCGCCAAACCTGGCTGGCACTCACAAGATTGCCGCGATTGAGGTCGATCGCCAGCATCGCACCATTGGCGAGGGGGAAATAACCCACATCGTTAGCCTGGCCTGGCAAAGCCGACACCCGATCTTCGACGACTTCGAGCACCTCGCGTTTCGGTGCCTTGCTGGAACTCGCCATGAGTTCGTTTCGATCGGTCACAATCCAGGCCCGTAGCGGTGTCAGCATCGGCGGGAAGAGCAGTCGGCTCGTCGTCGCCACGTCGAGTTCCTTCTTGGGCCGAATCTCCTTTGGCCGAAGGTCCGTCAACGCCAGCGACGCTGCGAGCGAAGGCGGAATGACGGTCACGGACGGCGAGTGCTGGATCTTCCGTCCGTCCTTGCTTTGATTCCGATAGGGCTGCTGCAACGAGTGCAACGTAAGAATTTCTGGCGTTCGACCGCCGCCGCCTTCCAGAGTGTATGGCGGATTCACCGATTGGGTGACGGCCAGCGATGGTGTCCGGGAGCCAGAGACCGAGCCGGCCGGCAACGGGCGAGTCGAGGGCCGCGGCCCGGCGAACACTTCGGGTTCATCCAAATTGCGGGGCACGCCCATCGCGGGATAACGCTGAATCAGCACATCCACCGGGTTCGGCACCGGACTGCCGCGGGCCACATCCTTCCCGGCCACCGACACGGGCAGAGCGATCGGCCGAGGTAGTCGAAACACTTCGAGACGCGAGGCGCCCGCCGTGCCAGGGCGGCTCGACATCACCGTGAAGATCAACTCCTCGTTCGCCGAGAGCCCCGCAGTCGGAAGCGTGTCCAGATCCATCCGGAATTCCACCGCCCCGGAATAGCGATGGAAGGAGTACAGCGTCGTCACATGGATTGCGTAGACGAATCGAGAATTGACCGCGACCGCAACCGTGTTGGACGCGCGGCCGTCACCCAGCGTCGCAGACCACTGCAATCGGCCGGTGGTCGCATCCATCGCGAACAGATTCCCGGTCCGCGTCTGCACGAAGAGTTGATCATCCAGGCTCTGAACCAGCGTGATCGCGTCCCGATTCGCCTGCATCGGCAGGTGAACCGTCCAGTCCATCCGCAGATTAAGGCGGTCCAGAGTCACTTTCTCCGGCGGCCTTGGAGCCCTGGAGGTGGGCTCAGCCATCACCAGCCCGGTGGCAAGCGAGAGAAGCGAGCAGACGCCCAGAACGCGAACCCACATGGCATATCCCCAGCGAATGGGACGGACAGGATCAGGCGACAGAGAACTTCATCTTACCACGTCTCTACGATTCGCAAGGCGTGCCTGTGCGTGCTTCCTTCGCTCTTGCGGGCAGAATCTGCCGATCGGACGGATTATCCGGAGGCCCGTGGCTCACTTCTTCCCGAGTTGACGCTTCCGAGTGAAGAATTCCGTCAGCATCGCGGCGCACCGATCGGCCAACACTCCGCCAACGACGAGGGCTCGATGGTTCAACCGAGGGTCCGAGGTGATCTGATAAAGCGTGTGGCAGGCCCCGGCCTTCGGATCGGTGCAGCCGTACACGACCATGGGCACCCTCGCCTGAACGATCGCCCCGGCACACATGGGGCAGGGTTCAAGCGTGACGTAGAGAATGCACTTCTCCAATCGCCACGATTGCAAGCTCGCAGCCGCTTGTGTGAGGCCGATCATCTCCGCGTGGGCAGTGGGATCCTTGAGTTGCTCCCGCTGATTGTGAGCCGAGGCTATGATCCCCCGCTCCGGCTCGATGATGACCGCACCAACGGGCACCTCGTCCTCCTCCGCCGCGCTCGCGGCCTCACGCAGCGCGAGTTCCATGTGGTGCAGGTGGAACGGATGAGTCGGGTCGGTCAAGGTCAGGTCGAAGTCGATCATGATCGTTCGCCGCTGGCAGCGGAGCGTGGAACCCCAAGTTTCATGCTTTTCGCCACTCGCGGCGGAGCGCTGCACCCGTCCGCAGCTTACGACGCAGGATAGGGGCGAAGTGTCAGAATCTTTGGGTGCCCATGAGACGCATCCTCAGGGTTCTGCGCTCCGCCGCGAGCGGCAAAGAGACACCCACTTCATACAACACCCTCACGCACTTTCCCACTCTTCCCGCGGAGTTCCGCGATGAAACGCCTCCCGTTCGCCCTCCTGTTCGTGATCGCCGCACTCGCCACGGCCGCGGAGAAGTTCCCGACTCCTTACGACAGCGAGAAGGACACCAGGGCCCGCCCGCTCTCGCCCGAGGAGGCGGCCCTGGGATTCGACGTGCCCAAGGGCTTCAAGGTCAGTGTCTTCGCCGCCGAGCCGGACGTGATGAACCCGATTGCGATGTCCTGGGACACGAAGGGCCGGCTCTGGATCGCAGAGAATTTCACCTACGCTGAGCGGCCCCAGCGCTTCGACCTGAACCTCCGCGATCGCGTGCTGATCTTCGAGGACCGCGACGGTGACGGCAAGCCCGAGAAACGCACCGTCTTCCTCGACGACGCCCAGCGACTCACGAGCCTCGCGGTCGGCCTCGGCGGCGTCTGGCTGATGTGCCCGCCGCAGCTGCTCTTCGTCCCCGATCGCAACGGCGACGACAAGCCGGACGGCCCGCCGGAAGTGATTCTTGATGGCTTCGACATCCCTCGGGAGAACTACCACAACTTCGCTAACGGCCTGAAGTGGGGCCCGGACGGCTGGCTCTACGGCCGCTGCGGCGCCTCGTGCCCAGGCAAGATTCGCCGACCCGATGAACCGCTCGACGCCGCCATTCCCCTGGCGGGAACCATGTGGCGATACCACCCCACGCGAAAAGTCTTCGAGGCCCTGACCCACGGCTGCACCAACCCCTGGGGCCACGACTGGGACGCCAACGGTGAACTCTTCTTCACCAACACCGTCAACGGCCATCTCTGGCACATGATCCCTGGGGCCCACTACCGCAGGCCGCACACTATCGACCCGAACCCGCTGGTTTATGAGCCGATCGAGATGATCGCCGACCACTGGCACTGGAGCGCCAGCAAGACGGAGTGGGTGGAACCGTACACGCAGAAGAACATCGACCAGGACAAGTTCGGCGGCGGAGCAGCCCACTGCGGTGCCATGATCTATCAGGGCAACATGTGGCCCAAGGAATACCAGGGCAAACTGCTGACGCTCAACTTCCACGGCCGCCGGGCGAACGTCGAGACGATTGAACGCAGCGGCAGCGGTTACATCGCCAGGCACAACCCGGACATGCTCAAGTCGAACGATCTGTTCTTCCGCGGCATGGACCTCGACAGCGGCCCCGATGGCAGCGTCTACTTCATCGACTGGAGCGACATCGGCGAATGCCACGAGAACACCGGCGTCCACCGGAATTCGGGGCGAATCTATCGCGTGACCTATGACGACGTGAAGCCGACACCGACTCCGGATTTGACGAAACTCCAGGAGTTCGAATTGAGAACCATCCTCTTCGAATCTGGGAATGCCTGGCGTTCACGCATGATCCTGCGGGCCCTCGTCGATCGTTTCTCACAGGAGTCTCATCGCAACAAAATAATGTCTGAGGACATCCAATCCGTCGACGGCACCCCCCTCCAGGCCACGACGGACTTGAAATCAATGTGGCTTGCGGTCAGTCTGCGAGGCAGTCTTCGGGAGGATTTTCTTACTCGACTCGCGAGCTCTGATGAGCACGTTCGATCTTGGGCCATTCGTCTGATCTCGGATTCATGGCCTCTCGATACGGTCATGAGCGTTTCTCGTTCAGAAGAAGTAAGCGTTTCTGAAGATCTCTTCGCGAAATTCCTCCGCATGGCTCGCGAAGACAAGTCCGCCCTCGTTCGCGTCACGCTCGCCTCGACACTGCAACGCTTACCTGTGAAGCACCGCCCAGCCCTCGCGGCGGCGCTCCTCGCACACGAGGAGGATGCCGCGGATGCGAACATTCCCTTCATGATCTGGTATGGGCTCATCCCGGTCGCCCACAAGAACCCGGAAGCTCTCGTGCCCCTCGCGGCGGAGGCGAAGATCCCCGCGGTGCGAGTGTGGACGGCCCGGCGCTTCGGCGAGGTTTACACGAAGCAACCGGCCCTGCTCGATTCGCTCCTGGCAGCGACCGCCAGCAAGCCCGAATCGGTGCGCCGCGAAGTCCTCAACGGCATGACCGTCGGCCTTGCCGGGCAGTGGAAGGCGACGGCGCCCGCCGCGTGGAAGAGCTTCACCAAGACCTTCACCGGCGACGATACCGCCACCATGCAATCGAAGGTGCAGGCTCTCGATGTCATCTTCGGCGATGGTCGGGCGCTGGACGAAGTTCGCAAGCTCGCCCTCGACGCGAAGGCGGATATGAACCTTCGCAAGAACGCCCTGCACACCCTCATCGAGGCGAAGCCGGACGACCTGCGGAAGCTTTGCGAATCGCTATTGAAGGTTCGTTTCCTCAACGCGCTGGCCCTGCAAGGCCTCACACGCTTTGATGATCCCGCCATCGGCAAGCTGATCGCGGCCAGCTATCGCAATTTCCACCAGACGGAGAGGCCCGCGGTGCTCGATGCCCTCGCCAGCCGTCCCGAGTTCGCCGTCGAGTTGCTCAGCCTCATCGCTGCGGGCACGCTGCAGCGTTCGGACCTGAGTGCCCTTCACGTTCGCCAGATTCTCGGCTTCAAGAATCCTGAACTGACCAAACGACTCACGGAAGTGTGGGGCGAACTTCGTGAGTCGCCCAGGGACAAGGCCGACCTCATCGCGAAGCTGAAGGGAGACCTGTCGCCCGCACGCCTCGCGGCCGCAGACAAGAGCCGGGGCCGGTCGCTCTTTTCGCAATCCTGCGCCAGTTGCCATCGTCTCTTCGGCACCGGCGGCGAGGTCGGCCCGGACCTGACCGGAGCCGGGCGGAAGGACATCGACTATCTGCTGTCGAACATCGTCGACCCCAGTGCTGTGGTGAACAAGGACTTCACCATGACGGTGCTCTCCCTCGCCGACGGCCGCAGCGTCAGCGGCATCGTGATGAGCGAGACCGACACGGTGCTGAGCGTGCAGACGCCGAAGGAACGGGTCGCGATCGCCAAGGCCGATGTGGAAAAGCGGACGCCCAGCACGCTGTCGCTGATGCCGGACGCGATCCTACAACCGCTGACTCGCGAGCAGATCGCGGACCTGGTCGCGTATCTGACGACCGACGGACAGGTGGAGTTGAAGACGGTTCCCTGATGACGCAAGATGACAGAATCTTTGGTGCCTTGACCCTCGACGGCGTCAGGCTCCGCCGAAGGCCACTCGTGGCGGCGGGCCGGGTGCCGTGGCGGCGGCGGCCGCCTCTTCCGTGGTCGTCGGCGCTGGCGGCCTCGGCTTCACCTCGATCGTCGGCGGCGGCAGCGGAATCCCGCTGAAGACCATGTCCACCTGCTTCTGATCCAGTTCCTCATGGATCAGCAACGCTTCTGTCAGCTTGTCAAGTTTCTCACGATGCTCCTTGATGATCAGCCCCGCTCCCTGTTCCGCCTCGATCAGGATACGCTGGATTTCCTCATCAATGATGCGAGCGGTGCCTTCGCTGAAGTCCCGGCCGTCGTGGAGTTCCTTGCCGAGGAAGACGTGCTCCTCGCCGAAGCGGAAGTGGACGGGGCCAAGCCGATCGCTCATGCCGAACTGCGTGACCATCATGCGGGCGATGCGGGTGGCCTGCTTGAGGTCGCCGATGGCGCCTGACATCGGCTCGCCAAAGACGAGCTTATCCGCGGCCCGTCCCCCCATCGCCATCACGAGCCGGGCCTGGAGTTCGCTCACCGAGCGGTCCATGCGGTCCTCGTCCGGCTGAAAGAGCGTCACGCCGCCCGTCTGCCCGCGAGGGATGATGGAGACGCGATCGATCTTGTCCGCCTTCGGGCTCAGCCACGCGGCCAGGGCATGGCCCGCCTCGTGAACGGCGGTGCGTCGCTTCTCTTCCTCGGAGAACTTCTCGTCGCGTGTCGCTCCCAGGCGGACACGGTCCCCCGCGCGATCGAAGTCGACCTGTTCCAGTTTGTTCTTGTTCGCCCTCGTCGCGAGCAATGCCGCCTCATTGCACAGGTTGCGAAGGTCCGCACCGCTCATGCCGACCATGTTGCGGGCGATGCGTTCGAGGTCCACATCGTCGCCCAGGGGCTTGTTCCGGGTGTGAACCTTGAGAATCTCAAGGCGGCCCTTCCAGGTCGGCCGATCCACCGTCACATGGCGGTCGAAACGCCCAGGCCGAAGGAGGGCCGAGTCGAGTACGTCAGGCCGATTGGTCGCGGCCATCACGATGATCGTTTCTTGGGGCTGGAAACCGTCCATCTCGCTGAGAATCTGGTTAAGTGTCTGTTCGCGTTCGTCCGACCCGCCACCGACGCCCGCTCCTCGCATCCGGCCGACGGCGTCGATCTCGTCGATGAAGATCAGGCAGGGGCTGTTCTCTTTGGCGTTCTTGAACATGTCCCGAACGCGACTTGCTCCGACGCCGACGAACATCTGAATGAACTCGGAGCCACTGATCGAGAAGAAGGGCACGTTCGCTTCACCGGCGACGGCCTTCGCCAGCAGCGTCTTACCCGTGCCCGGCGGGCCGACGAGCAGTACGCCCTTGGGCACCTGGGCCCCCAGTCGCGTGAACTTGCTGCTGTCCTTGAGATAGTCGACGATTTCCTGAAGTTCCCGCTTCGCCGTCTCCATCCCGGCCACGTCGTCAAAGGTCATCCGGCCCTTGCCCTTTTCGTACCGCTTCGCCGGGCTGCGAATGTAGTTGTTCAGGAAGCCGCCCGACATCGGATCGCGGAGACGTGGAAGGAAGAAGAAGAGTGCCGCGATCAGGCCGACGAAGAGAATCACATTCACGACCATCGGCCCCAGCCAGCTTGGGTCATCCTGCTTGCTTATGCTCAGGGGTTCCTGGGCGGGCTCGTTCGGCTTCGCCTTGGAACTGGCCTCGCGCTGGGCCTTGTCTTTCAGTTCCATTTCGCGAAGAAGGGGTGTCTGATCGTTGGTGTTCGGGAGAGAGACCTGGAATTTCCCGGAGGAGATCTTCAGCTTTTGAGCGAGTTCGCTGTTGGTATCGCGAATCTCCCCGCGGGCTTTATCGGAGCCGACAAGAACGAGTTTCTTGATCTGCCCCGCTTCGGCGAGCGAGGCGAAGTCGGTGTAGGTGATTTCCTTGGGCGAATCGACCCAGAACGCGAAGGTCAGCACGATAAGAATAACGACCAGGGCAATCCAGCCGCCAGGAAGGAGCGGGCTTGCTCGTCGCGGGGTCGGCGGTTTCTCGTTGCCTTGCGTGGCCATCAGGAAATCTCGTGTGTCGGAACGTGGGTGGGCAAGTCCAGATCGTGAGCGATACCACCATTCTAGGGAGCTTGACCAGGAAAAAGGTGACAGGAATGGCGAAAGAGACGGTTCTGACCGGCCGGAAGCGGGCGATGTTGCGAAGGATAGGTGGAGTTCAGAGGCAGTTTTGCTAGACAAATCGCATGGACGCGATCATTCTTGCCGCCGGGAAAGGCACTCGCCTTCGCCCACACACCAATACGGTCCCAAAGCCGCTGCTGCCCGTGCAAGGCCGGCCGATCCTGGACTGGATCATCGGGGCTTTGCCGCCAGTCGATCGGCTCGTGGTCGTGGTGAACTACTTGGCCGAACAGATCGAGGATTACCTGCGGACGCAGACTCACGTTCGCGACTGGGCGACCGTCCGCCAGCAGGAACCCCGCGGCACGGGCGACGCCCTGATGGCGTGCAAAGGAAGGATCACGTCGGACCGGGTGATGGTCCTCAACGGCGACGACCTGATCGGCAGGGCGGATCTGGCGAAGCTCGCTGCGGTGCCCATGGGAATTCTTTCGCATCCGGTCGAGACGCCGGACGCTTTTGGCATCCTCTTCCGCAAGCCCGATGGCACGCTGGAGCGGATTGTCGAGAAGCCACAGGGCCTGACTCCGCCACAGCTCGCGAATATTGGCGGGTACGTGTTCCCAAGAGGCGTGTTCGACCTGACGCTGCCGCTCTCGCCCCGCGGGGAATACGAGATCACGGACGCGGTGGCACAGTTGGCAGCCGAGGGGAGTTTCCACGTCGTGGAATCGAGCTACTGGCTGCCGATCGGCACCGTGGAGGCGTGGGAGGCGTCCCAGACGGCCGATGTGGGAGCGGTGCAGTAAGAGTGTGTTTCAAAACGATAGGTACTGTGGCACCGGCGTCCCGCCAAATTGCACTACACAAAGACCTTCGTCCACTCCCTCTTCAGCCGCGGATAAGAACAGAAACCATCGCACCCGTTTTTCGTCTGTGACACAGCACTCGGTTTCGCATCGACGAATGACAAAGTCAGTGCCACCGGGCGAGACGCCGCCGCCTCGGATCTGGCCGAGTCCTTTCAAAAACTTCTGGTCAAGGTATTGCTCTTGCAAATTGAGGGAGGTACATTGAAATGCTGCGAAGTGCATGCAGTTACTGGTATCCGCACGCAGCACGAGAGTGGACATGAAGCGCTCAAGTCCCACAGTGGTGAAACGTTCTCGCCGGCCCAAGGGCTCCAGGACGCTGATCGCGGAGACGAGGGGCAGGGCCCTCTCCGAAGCGGTTTATCAGCAGTTGTGCCAGGAGATCTTGGGCGGCAAGCGACGGACGGGGACGGTCCTGAGCGAAGTCGGCTTGGCCGAGGAACTTGGTGTCAGCCGGACGCCCGTGCATGATGCCTTGCGTCTGTTGGCCCGTGACGGGTTGGTCACCCGGCAGCAGAATTGCCGTGCCCGGGTCGCGGGTCTCACGTCGGACGATGTGTTCGAGGTGTTCGAGATGCGGAAGATCTTGGAAGGGCCGGCCGCCGAACTGGCCGCGGGGCGGATGGACCGCCGCCACCTCGCGCCTCTCCGTGCGACGGCCGCCGCGCTCGCGGTCGATCCGTCCGCGGCCGACTGGTCGGCCCGATGGGCGGCGTTCGATGAACAATTCCACAGCCTCATCGCGGAAGCGAGTGGGAATACTCGCCTCGCGGCGGACATCAACCGTTATCGCCTTCTTCACACCGGGTTTAACCGGACAGCGACGACGCCGGCGGGGTTGCAGACCGCGCTGGCCGAACACGCCGGCATCCTCGATGCGCTGGAAGCCCGAGACGGCCCTCTCGCCCGGAACCGGATGGTGGCCCACATCGCCGCCTGGCAAGATCATTTCATCCACGCCTTCGCTCACTCGAATCGGGTGGCCACCAAGGCGGCCGACCCTGCGGAGAATCGCCGATGACCACGCATACCTTACGTGCGGCTGCGGGGGCATGGATCGCGTTCGTTCTGGTCGGTGCCCCCTGTGGGGCCGCCGAGGAGGGCGAGCGGGCGGCGGCGGACACGTTCCTCCGCACCCACTGTGTCAAGTGCCACGGTGCCGACAAGCCGAAGGGGGACGTGCGACTCGACGACCTGGCTGCGGACCCGATGAAGGCGGCTGACCGGTGGGCGGCCGTCCGCGACCAGGTGCGGGACGGGCTGATGCCTCCGGCCAAGGAGCCGAAGCCGGACCAGGCCGCGGCCCGCAAGCTCGTGGCGTGGGTCACGGCGGGGATCGCCGAACAGGCGCCACGGTTGCCCAATCAGGGGAACCTCATGCCGCACGAGTTACTCTTCGGGCCGGGCACGGCTGCCCCGGCACCACCCCCAGGCCGGGTCTGGCGGCTTGGGCCGGACGACTACACCGGCTGGCTGGCCGAGGTGTACCGGGGCCGATTGCCCATCCTCACCCAGCCTTTCACCCTCACGCCCGAGCGAGGCATCCGCGACTTCGCCGGGCTTTACACCATCGACGAGCCGGCCACAGAAATCCTGGTCCGCAACGCGGAGACCATCGTTGCTTATCAGACGGGCACTGCCGCGAAAAAGATCGGGCCGGGCGGCGACAGGTTGCCGGAGTTCGCGAAGCTCATGGACCGAGCCTTGACGCCGACCCGCGCCCAACTCGAAGCGGCGATTCAGACACAGTTCAAGCTGGCCATCGGCCGACCGGCGACCGCCGAGGATGTGAATCGCTTCATCGCCCTGTACGAGAAGTGCTCCGCAGCCGACGGCGACCGCCCGGCCGCGGTCAAGATCATGCTCCAGGCCGTGCTGCTGAAGACCGATTCCCTTTATCGCAGCGAGATCGGCGGCGGAGCCGCGAATGGATCCCGCCTGCTCGCTTCCGATGAAGTCGTTCGAGCCGTCAGTCTGGCTCTCGGCCACCGCAGGGAAGCCGGACTGATGACGGCGGCCCAGAAGGGGGAACTCAAGACGCGCGAGCAGGTGGCGGGCCACGTTCGCCGCCTCCTCGACGAACCGAAGACGTCACCCCGATTGCTCGAATTCTTCCGCGAGTACTTCGAGTACCACAAGGCGACCGAGGTGTTCAAGGACAAGCCCCGAGGGTTCCATTACGAGCCCCGCATCCTGGTGTCCGACACCGATGCCCTTGTGAAGTCCATCGTGGACGCGGACAAGGACGTGCTCAAGGAACTGCTGACCACGCCGAAGTCGTTCGTGAATCTGCGGCTGATGGAAGTCAAGGGGATGCGGGGAGTGTTCGCATCGACCGCGGCTCAGGTGGTGCAGTACCGACCAGACAAGGGCGAGAAGAAACCTTTCGGCATCGACGCGATGTACGGGTTCGAGGAGTTCCCAAAGCAGCAGCCGGTAACCGTGCCGGCCTCGACCCCGCGGCTCGGCATTCTCATGCAGCCGAGCTGGCTGGCGGCCTGGAGCACCAACTTTGACAATGATCCGGTTCGCCGCGGCCGCTGGGTGCGAGAGCGGTTGCTCGGCGGCACCGTCCCGGACATCCCTATCGGAGTTGACGCGAAGGTGCCCGACGAACCGGAGAATACGTTCCGCCACCGCCTGCGCGTGACTCGCGAGGGACGCTGCTTGACGTGCCACCAGAAGATGGACAACCTTGGGCTGCCGTTCGAGCAGTTCGACCACTTCGGCCGGTATCGCACGACAGAGATGGTAGTCGACCTCGAGGCGACCGCGAAGAACATCGATCCGAAGTCGAAGAAGCCGCTGGGACATGTGATGAAGGGCGACCCGGTGATCGCGACGGGCGCGATTGCCGGCACGGGGGTTTCGGATCTCGAAGGCCCTGTGAAGGATCCGTACGAGTTCGTTCGCAAGCTGGGCGACTCGCCGCGGGTGCGGCAGGTGTTCGTGCGGCATGCCTTCCGGTACTTTCTGGGCCGCAACGAGTGCCTTAGCGACGCCCACACACTTCAGATGGCGGACAAGGCGTACTCGGAGAGCGGCGGCAGTTTCAAGGCACTGGTCGCGTCCCTCCTGACTTCTGACTCATTTCTTTATCGTGTCACTCCCATATTCATCGCCCCCAGTGGAGACCGCAAATGACGACCGCGTTGACCCGACGTGCCTTGTTGAAAGACGTCACCCTCGGTGCCGGGGCGACACTGCTCGCCCCGGCGCTCACGCGAGTAGCCGCCCACGCCGCCGGGGACGCCCACGCCGCCTCGCCGCTGCGGGTGGTTTTCGTCACGCAGAGCAACGGCATGGACCCCGGCCACATCTGTCCGGCCGGGTGGAAGCTGGAGGGGAATGGCAGCCCGCCGGCGAACACGAAGTTGGTTGAGGAACAACTCGCGAAGCACCCGTTGCACGCGGCCCTGGAGCCGCTCGCCCCATTCAAAGACAAGGTGACGCTGCTCCGCGGACTGTCCAACCGGATCGCCAACGGCTCGGCTGACCACTCCGGCGGGTTCGCGGCGCTGGGCTGCTACAACGGCAAGAACGGCCCGGTCGCGCAGACAATCGACGCGGCCCTGGGCGACGCTCTGCCCGCCCCGTTCAAGCACGTGGCCATCGGCCTCGGCGGGAAGCCGGAATCGACCATGAACTACCTTCTCTCGGCGATCGGCCCGGGAACGGTGCAGCCGATCGTTTGTTCCCCGGACCTGTCATACCAATCCCTTTTCGGCAGCGTGGCCGGCGGCTCGGCGAAGGCCGCCTTCGACCGCAAGACCCACCTGTTCGATTTCATGTCCGACGATGTGAAGCGGTCCCGGGCGGCCCTGGCCGGCGGCGAGAGGGAGAAATTCGACCAGTATCTTCAGGCGTACGAGAACCTGCACGCCCGGCAGAAAGAACTGCTCGCCCGTGAAGAGGCCATCCGAAGGGCCGATCCGAAACTCGGGGGAAAGCCGGCCGACAAGTCGAGCCTTATTTTGGAGTCACAGTTCGAGATCGCGGCCGCGGCTTTGGTTGCCGGGTTGACTCGGTCGGTCACCATCGCATCGGGTGGCGGCAGCCAGGGCGAGTTCGGCACCTTCCCCGAATTCGGCATCCGCGATCTCCATACCATCGGCCACGGCGGAGCGCAGGGGGAAAAGTCCAACGCCCAGTGCTTCACCGAGCTGCGGCAGTTCCACTGCAAGCTGATCGCCGGGCTCGTCAAGTCGCTCATGGCCGTCAAGGAAGGCAACGGCACGGCCATGGACAACACGCTGATCGTTTATCTCTCCGACCAGGCGGAGCAGCACCACGCCCGTTACTTCGAGTGGCCAGTGGTGCTCATCGGCAACCTCGGCGGCAAGCTGAAAGCGGGCGGCCGGTTCCTTCAGTTCCCCGGATACCAGAAGTCCTCGGAACACCGGACGCTGGCCAACCTGTACCAGACCCTGCTGCTCGCCGCCGGCAAGCCGCGGGACAAGTTCGGGTCGCCCGACCCACTGCTCAGAGACATCGACCAGACGAAGCCCCTGGGCGAACTGCTGGCGTGACCTTCAACACACCAGAGCCAGACGCTTACTCGGCGTGGGGTGAAGGCCGACGGAACCCGGACGTATGGCCGCCCCGCCTTTCTCGGCGTCCGGTGACGCGATCTTGCACTTCGAGGTGATTGCAAAACCACACGGCCTGTGGCAGGGTCGTCTCGCCGACGCAGGTTTCGACGCACCGGCGGGACACCCAGTGGCACTGACTTTACGCCTCTTGTAGAGTCAAATCATGACCTTCGTCCACTTCTTCTTCAGCCGCGGATGCGGCGATCGACAGTAGCCAGGGGTGAGGGCTTCCGAACCCCCGGAATAAGTCGAAAGAAACCTTTGAGCCCTGGAAGGGCGATCGAACTTGTGCATCGTCGCGACTCATGGTTTCCCACGAGTTCGATCGCCCTTCCAGGGCTCAAACCCATTCTTATAGGGTGTCCTTTCCAGGGGCTTTCGCCCCTGGCTAACAACCGCCGCCGCTCCGAGGCTGAAAGACCAAAGAGACCTGAAAACCAAGGAGACCGATCTGAATCGATTTCCCTGACGCGGCATTAGCCCAGGAGCACTGGAGCACTGGTGAGACTCCCGATGGCCGTAATAAGATCCAAGCGTACCGATTGGATGATTCGGGAAGGTTTTGGAGCCCAATAGACGTTCGCCTCGAAGGTAAAGTCAGTGCCATTGGGCGAGACGCTGGTGCCACAGTCCGCAGTGTTTCGAAACAGGCTCTATGGCCTCGCCAGCGGAATCATGTTGGGCGTCATCGGTGCTGGCACCGGCGTCTGCTCCGTCGACTGCGTGAAGAAGCGCTCGATTCTCCACGGCAGCAGATTGACTTCGCGATCTCCGGAGAGCGTCTGCGTGCCATTCGCCAGGAACCCCGCCGCGACGACAGGCACGTTGTGCTTGCGGAACGCGGCCACTTCCAGTTGTGACCCGAGATTCCAGAGCCGTACGCTGCGGTCCGCGCTCGCGGAGACGAGCCACTTGCCGTCGGCGGAAAGGGACACGCCTCGGACGCTGCCTTCGTGGCCGGTCAACACCCTGGAGGGCAGCGTCTTCTCGACATTCCAGACGCGGATCACGCCGTCATCCAGCCCCGCGAACATCGTTCGGCCATCCGGGGAGAGTGTCAGGCAACAGGGTGCCGCCGAGAGCCCTTCGTATCGATGCAGAATCGCTCCCGAGTTCAGGTCGATCTTCACGATTCCATGATCGGAAGCGACCAATGCGAAGGATCCTTCCGGATCCACGCGGATCGCGGTCACGAACCCCATCTTCTCCGCCCGGCAGATCTCCTCGCCGGTGCCGATCTTCCAGACGGACACAAGTCCATCGAAGCCGCCGGTGACGGCCCACTTGCCGTTGGGAGTGAAAGCGACGGCACTGACAAGCGAGGCGTGCTCGTTGAAGCGGCGGCGTTCCTGTGCGGTCTCGATGTCCCAGACGCGAACGGTGCCGTCCATGCTCCCGGAAAGAAGCTTCGTACCGTCCGGGCTGAGCGCGACCGACCACACGGAACCGGTGTGGCCGACGAAGCGTTTCACGTCCCGCCGGCCTTCGACGTCGTAGAGTCGCACGCTGCGATCGCTGGACGCGATGAACGCCCGCCGGCCGTCGGGGCTGAAGAGCATGGCGTTGGCTGTCCCCTCAAGGCTTTCAAGAGGATCGAGTTCGCCCGTGTTGTCCAGCAGGGACGGACCGTTCAGATTCGCCTGGAAGAGCGTGCCAAGGCGGAGTTCGCGAACCGCATCGCCAAAGGCCTGCACCCAGAGTGAGCGGGTGACGGTGCCGCCCGGAGCCCGCAACGCACCAACATGGGCCACGAGCGTCGGCGAGGCGTCGATCTTCGCTTTCAAGGCTTCCGGTGCGAGTCCGAGTTCCGCTGCCGCGGTCGGCAGGTCGATGTCGGCCTCGTACTTCAGCGTGATCGTGCTCACGGCCTCGAAGCGGCTGACCTTCGCGCCAGTCTTGGCGACGGCCTCCGTATACTTCCGAGAATCGTCCGCCATCTTCGCGAGCGAGGTGTCCTTCTCCGGGTAAAGCGTGCGAACGAGATCCGCATCGGTGCGGCTGAAAGCCCGCGGGTTCTTCTCCAGATGGTCCCGCATCTGGTCCGCCTTGGGCAGGATGCCGGTGATATGGCAGGACATGCAGGAGACGCCCGCTTCCACGGCCCGATCCGGCCGCTTCGGATCGCTGACGATGGCGATCGGGCCCTTGTCGAGCCGGGTGTTGTCCGCCTTCACGAGGTAGTAAGCATGGAGGCCGTTGGGCAGGGCGAAGATCGCCTCTCCCCCGGCGTGCTGGAAGGGTTGCTCCGCCAGGGGCACCGGGCCCAGCGGAAACGCGAAGATGTTCCGGCGATCCGCGAGGAGCACGCCATTGGCCCGCTCCTGGAGGTTCGCGGGGGGCTCATCGAAGTCGTAGGTCCGCCAGTACATGCCGTTGATCGAGTCGTGGCGTTCGAGGATGCGATTGAACCGCGAGATGCCCGAACCACTGAAGCCGACGCGCATCACACGCTCCTGCTGGATGTTCGCCGTCGCGTCGGCCCGAATCTGGCGTTCGAGTTCGTTGAGGTTCAGAGGCAGTTGCAGGATGTCGTAATAGAGCGGAGCCCGTGACGCATTGGCGGTGAACCAGTCCGCGCGAAGGATCGGTAGTTTCGCCGCCGTGCTCACCATGATCGCCCGAGAGCCCACGTTGTCGTCGAGGATGCCGTAAGGATAGTCGTTGGCGATGCGGTTCCAGATGGTCGCGTCCCACTGATACCAGCGGAGGTCGATCCGCAGGATCGTCTTCGCCGTGTCGATCGGCTCCGGGTTGCGGATCGTGGGATACCACGAAAGGCTGTTCACCAGCTTCGCGAGAGCATTTCGGTACGTCTGAAGTTCATCATCGCCGAGCCCGGCATTGTGGAGATGGGTCAGCGTGAAGTAACGCTGGAAGCGACGCGATCGGCGATCAAGCTTTTCGAGGTCCGCGAGAATCGCCGAGTGGACATTCGCGGTGGTGATCAAGCTTCGTGGTTCGCTCGAGGTCGCTCCGGGCGCCCCGGCCTCGATCCACTGGCGCAACGTGGCGATGTCCGCAGCGGAGGGCCGCGGCATCTCGCCGGGCGGGGGCATCGTGCCATCCACGATCCGCTTCAGCAGCCGGGACGACGCCGGATCACCAGGAACGATCCGCTTGCGGGCGACCAGCTTGCCCAGGTCCATCACATAATTCATCGCCCCTTCGACCGATCCCTCCTGCCCATGGCAGCGATGGCAGTTCGATTCCAGGATGGCGCGAACACTGGAAGTCCTCTTCTCCTCAGCTTTTAGCGAAGAGATCGATGCCAGAAGTGCGGCGATCACAAGGACGCTGACGCGAAGAAACATGCGACTTCTCCCGGCCACGACCACGAAGCCTCTCCCTTAACGACGTACCAGAAAGCCTTTTGGATTGCGAGGAATCTCCGCGCAAGGGTCGGCAGCTGGCACGTTCGAGAGGTATCACTGACCCAGGGAGATTACCATGGACGGGCTTCGCCAAGTTGGCCAGTTTACCACCCGCAGCGACGATGGCCGGTCGCACACCGTATACGCCTACGACAAATCGACGGCCTCCCACGGCCGGGGGAACCCGCTTTTCATCACGAACGAGGGCTGGGAAGCCGTTCGCGTGCTCGAGGGCGTCTTCCGCGTCCACGGCACCGGCCTGATCCTACGCGAGGCCCGCACGCAGCCGTGAGCCCTCTGGACTTCCTGGCTCGCATCATCGCGATTGGCAACTCATAAGGAATCCGCATCCCGAAGTTGCTACTCGATACGGCCGAGCTGGGCGACGAGGTCGAATTGGTCGCCCAGCTCGGCTTGCTGACGATTCGTCCCGTTCACCGTCCCCGATCGAATTGGGCCGATCTCTTTGCGACGACGGCTCAACACGGCGACGACACCTTACTTGACGAAACCTCCGCGACTCATTCCCTCTGGGACGAAGAGGAACGGGAATGGTCGTGAATCGCTTCGACGTGTATTTGGTCAACCTTGATCCGACCGTTGGCA
>Ga0105047_10006229_pt1 | contig 20266 bp, 12 predicted proteins | sample MAT04_FD_78384 | JGI IMG/M metagenome (GOLD analysis project Ga0105047, IMG submission 78384) | Freshwater microbial communities from Lake Fryxell liftoff mats and glacier meltwater in Antarctica - MAT-04 (megahit assembly) | ecosystem: Environmental > Aquatic > Freshwater > Ice > Liftoff...
CACGATCACGCGCACGATCACGCGCACGATCACGCGCACGATCACGCGCACGATCACCGTCACGGTCACGGTCACCCGCACGATCCGCCTCGCGCATAGCCGTTCGTCTCCGCGTGTTCGGGTGCGCGCAGGGCGCCTTCGCGGAGGGGGCCTCCCTGACTCCTCGGGCGCGAGGGGACGGGCCGTGGGAGCGGCCGCGGCGATTGTGTATCAGGAGTCCGTTCCGCTGAGTCGCGGCCCGAGGAGGAGGAGCGCCAGCAGGCGCGACGAACGACGAGGGTGACGGCAGGCCGCGCTTCGCGGCCTCGCGTCACCGCGAACCCCGGCACGCTCCCAGCGCGCCCGCCCCTCCCGAAGCAGATCCCGCCTCTGCTCGAAGGGCCCTAACAGATTCGAGGCAGTTGTTCCCCAGACATCATGTCGAGGAGGCGGGTGCCGCCCACGCGACTGCGGATCGTGACGCGGCCGGCCGGGCCTGGCGTGACCTCGCCGACGATCGCGGCCTCGCGGCCGAGGGGATGGCCGCGCAGGGCGGCGAGCACCGCGTCGGCGACCTCGGGCGCCACGATCGCGATGGCCTTGCCCTCGTTCGCGACGTAGAGCGGGTCGAGGCCCATGATCTCGCACGCCCCGCGCACGTCCTCGCGCACCGGGATCGCGCGCTCGTCGAGCACCATCCCGACGCCGGCCGACAGCGCGATCTCGTTCGTCGCCGACGAGACGCCGCCCCGCGTCGGGTCGCGCAACACGTGGACGCCCGCGCCGCCCGCGGCGAGCACCGCGGCCACCAGGTCGTGCAGCGCCGCCGAGTCGCTCTCGATCGCCGACTCGAACGCGAGGCCCTCGCGCACCGAGAGGATCGCGATGCCATGGAGCGCGATGGACCCCGACAGCAGGATGCGGTCGCCGGGCCGCGCGCGCGTCGGCGCGATCTCGATGCCCTCGGGGATGACGCCCACCCCGGCCGTGTTGAGGTAGACGCCGTCGCCCTTGCCGCGGTCCACGACCTTCGTGTCGCCCGTCACGATGGGGACGCCGGCCCGGAGCGCCGCGTCGCGCATGGACGCGACGACGCGCTCGAGGTCGGCGAGCGGGAACCCCTCCTCGAGCAGGTAGCCGGCCGAGAGCGCCAGCGGGCGCGCGCCGCACATCGCCAGGTCGTTCACCGTGCCGTGCACGGCGAGCGACCCGATGTCGCCGCCCGGGAAGAAGAGTGGACGGACGACGTACGTGTCGGTGGTGAACGCGATCCGTCCCGCGGGGCGCGCGAGCGTCGCGCCGTCGTGGAGCGCGGCCAGCGCGTCGTTGCGGAACGCGGGGAGGAAGAGGCGGTCGGTGAGCGCCTTCGACATGCGGCCGCCGCCGCCGTGCGCCATCTGCACCGTCGGGCCGGTGGTGATCGGCACGGGGCAGGCGAGTTTCCCGAAGTCGGGCCGCGCGTCGCTCACGTCGGCGTCCCCCCGGGCCCGCGCCCGTAGCGGTGGTAGGCCGCGCACGCCCCCTCGGCCGACACCATGGGCGCCCCGAGCGGGTGCTCCGGCGTGCAGCGGGTCCCGAAGGCGGGGCACGCGTGCGGCTTCTTCCGCCCGCGCAGCACCTCGCCCGCGATGCACTCCGCCGGTTCCACGGCCGTCACCGACGCGACGTCGAACCGCCGCTCCGCGTCGAGGTCGGCGTACGCGGGCGCGAGCCCGTAGCCGCTGCGCGGGAGGATGCCGATGCCGCGCCACGCGCGGTCGCGCACCTCGAAGACCTCCGCGAGGAGCGCCTGGGCGGGGCGGTTGCCCTCGCGCGTGACCACCCGGCGGTACTGGTTCTCGACGCCGACGCGCCCGTCCTCGAGGGCGTCCACCGCCAGGGCGATGCCCTGGAGGAGGTCCACGGGCTCGAAGCCGGTCACCACGATCGGGAGCCGGTGGCGGGCGGCCAGCGGCTCGTACTCGTGATAGCCCATGACGGTGCAGACGTGGCCCGCCGCCAGGAACGCCTGCACCCGCTGCTCCGGGTCGTCGAGGATCGCCTCCATGGCGGGCGGCACGAGCACGTGGGAGCAGAGCAGCGAGAAGTTGGCCACGCCCTCCTGCTTCGCGCGCCAGGCCGCCATGGCGTTGGCGGGCGCCGTCGTCTCGAAGCCCACGGCGAAGAAGACCACCTGCCGGTCGGGGTGTCTCCGGGCCAGCGCGAGCGCGTCGAGCGGCGAGTAGACCATCCGCACGTCGCCGCCCGCGGCCTTGGCGCCGAGGAGGTCGCCGAACGTGCCCGGCACGCGCAGCATGTCGCCGAACGACGTCAGGATCACGTCGGACCGCCGCGCCAGCGTCACGGCGCGGTCGATCATCTCCACGGGCGTCACGCACACCGGACAGCCAGGACCGTGCACGAGCGTGATCGCGTCGGGCAGCATCTGGTCGATGCCGGCCTGGATCAGCGTGTGTGTCTGCCCGCCGCAGATCTCCATGATCGTCCACGGGCGCGTCACCCGCCGGCGGAGGGCCTCGAGGAGCCGCGTGGCGGCGGCCTCGTCGCGGTACTCGTCGACGTGCCTCACGGCGCCGGGCGTCCCGGCGGCGCGTCGGCGTCGCCGCGGAGCTCCGACAGCTCGCCCATGGTGGCGAGCGTCTCCAGGGTGCGCCGGGCCTCCGCCTCATCGACGACGCTCAGCGCGAAGCCCACGTGCACGAGGACGTGATCGCCCACCTTCGCCTCCGGCACGTACGCGAGGCAGACCTCCTTCACGATGCCGCCGAACGAGACGCGGCCCATGCGCATCCCGAGCGAGTCCTCCGTGGCCGACTCGATCCGTCCGGGGACGCCCAGGCACATGTCAGCCTCCGAGCCGCGCGGCGGCCACCGTCGCCTGCCCGAGCGCGAGCCCGCCGTCGCCCGGCGGCACGCGCCGGTGGACGAGCGCCTCGATGCCGGCCGCCGCGAGCCGCGCGCGGGTCGCCGTGAGGAGCCGCACGTTTTGCCAGCAACCGCCGGTCAGCGCGAGACGCGGGGCGGCGAGCGAACGGGCGAGCGTCACCAGAGCCTCCGCGAGCGTGTCATGGAACCGTGCCGAGATCATAGCGACGGGGACGCCTCGCCGCCGGTCGCCGAGGAGGCCCTCGACGACGGGCCCCAGCGCCAGGACGCGAGGCCCGGGGGCCGACGTGTCCCACGCGACCGCGTAGGTCCCGTGGTCGCCCGGGGCGGCGAGCGCCTCGAGTTCGCTCGCTGCCTGGCCCTCGAAGGAACACCGCGCGCGCACGCCGAGCAGGGCGGCCACGGCGTCGAAGAGCCTCCCGGCGCTCGTCGTGCGCGGGGCGTTCGTCCCCGTGGCGAGCAGGCGCGCGACGATCGCGCGCTCGCGCGCCGGGACGTCCGCGAGCGCAGGATCGTCGAGGGCGCCCGGGCCTCGCGTCGCGACGAGGAGGCCGGCGGCGGCCCGCCAAGGCGCGCGCGCCGCGGCATCGCCGCCGGGCAGGCGGAAGCCGGAGAGGGTCGCCACGCGTTCGACGCGGTGGGCATCGCCGAACAGCACCTCGCCGCCCCAGATCGTGTCGTCGGGCGCGAAGCCGGCGCCGTCCCACGTCGCGCCGAGGAGCGGGCCTTCGACGCCGTGTTCGGCGGCGCACGCGACGAGGTGCGCGTGGTGGTGCTGTACGGCGATGCGCGGCACGTTGGCGAGGGCGCGGGCCCAGGGCGCGGGCGACGTCGCGAGGTCCTCGGCGAAGCGCGTGGTCGCGTAGTCGGGGTGCAGGTCGTGGGCGAGGGCGGCGGGGCGCGCGTCGTAGAGCGCGAGCAGGTCGCGGACGGCGGCGGCGAAGGCGTCGAGCGCCTCGGGCGTGTCGAGGTCGCCGACGTGGGGGCCGCCGAAGACCTCGTCGCCCAGCGCGAGAGCCAGCGCCACCTTCTGATGGCCGCCGAGGGCGAGGACCGTGGGCCCGGGCCGGCGGGAAGCCACGGGCAGCGGCGCGTAGCCGCGCGCGCGGCGGAGGGGGACGACCACGTCGCCCGCGACGGCGACGACGCTGTCGTCGAGCGGGCGCGCGACGGGGCGGTCGTGCACGAGGAAGAGGTCGGCGATGCCCGCGAGGCGCGCGCGGGCCTCGTCGGGCGCGGTGCAGATCGGCTCGTCGCTGCGGTTGCCGCTCGTGGCGACGAGCGGTCCCTCGACGCTGCGCGCGAGGAGGTGGTGCAGCGGCGTGGGGGGCAGCATCACGCCGAGGCGCGCGCTGCGTGGTGCGACGCCGGCCGCGACCCGCGCGTCCGGGCGGCGCGGCAGGAGGACGATGGGCCCCTCGGCGGACGCGAGCAGGGCGGCGGCCGTGGGCGAGACCTCGACCAGCGCGCGCGCCGCGTCGAGGTCGCGGACGAGGAGCGCGAGCGGCTTCTCCTCGCGGTGCTTGCGCCCGCGCAGGCGCGCCACGGCGGCCTCCGTGCGGGCGTCCACGAGAAGGTGGAAGCCGCCGAGGCCGAGCACGGCCACGATCGCGCCGCCGTCGAGCGCCGCGGCCGCGGCGCGCATTGCGGCGTCGTCGGTGGCGAGGGTCGCCCCCGTGGCGTCGGTCAGCGCGAGGCGTGGGCCGCACGCGGGGCACGCGATCGGCTGTGCGTGGAAGCGGCGGTCGCGCGGGTCGTCGTATTCCGCGCGGCACGCGGCGCAGAGCGGGAACGTCGCCATCGTCGTGCGGGCGCGGTCGTAGGGGAGGCCGGTGACGATCGTGAAGCGGGGCCCGCAATGGGTGCACGAGCCGAAGGGGTAGCGGGCCCGGCGGTCGGTCGGGTCGAGGACCTCCGCGAGGCACGCGGCGCACGTCGTCGCGTCGGCTAGGACGGTGGCGGTGGGCCGGCCGGCGCACGCGCTCGCGACGATCGTGAACCCGGCGACGCCGGTGGGCACGAGTGGCGTCGTCGCGACGTCGCGGACGGAGGCGCGGGGCGGCGCGTCGGTCCGCAGGCGCGCGACGAACGTCGCGACGGCTGCGGGCGGCCCCTCGACCTCGAGGCGGACGCCCTGCGCGTCGTTCGTCACGGTGCCGGCGAGGCCGAGGTCGTGGGCGAGCCGGTACGCGAACGGCCGGAAGCCGACGCCCTGCACGGCGCCCCGCACGGTCACGCCGACGCGCACGGGGCCGGCGTCGGGGGACGGAGGTGCGGGGCGCCGCGCGGCCATGCCGCGAGCCTACTCCCGCGGGCACGTCCCCGGCGCCGGGGGCGCGGCGTCGGTGAGGGCGGTCGTGGGCAGGCGCAGGGTGAACCGCGTGCCGGGGTGCGTCGCGTCGTCGGGGCGCACGGGCGAGCGGACCTCGAGCGTGCCGCCGAGCGCGCGGCCGACCTCGCGCGCGATCGCGAGCCCGAGCCCGTAGCCCGGCGCCGCTCGGGCGCGGTCGCCGCGGCCGAAGGGCTCGAAGACGCGGGCCTGCTCGTCGGCGGGGATGCCGGGCCCGTCGTCCTCGACGGTGAGCGTCGTCCCGTGGGCGCCGCGCGTCGCCGCGACGGTGACGCGCGCGGCGGGCCCGGCATGCGTGAGCGCGTTGTGGACGAGGTTCTCGACGATCTGGCGGAGCGCGTCGGCGTCGACGTGGAGGAGGAGGTCGGGCACGCCCGTGAGGTCCACCGTCGCGTCGGGGCGCGCCAGCGCGCGGCGGCTGCGCGCGACCGCCTCGGCGACGAGGTCGGCGAGCGCGACGTCGCGGGGCCGGAGCGGGAGCTGGTCGGCGCGGGCGCGCGCGTGGTGGAGCAGGTCGTCCACGAGGCGCTGCATCGCGAGGCCGTCGGACCGGGCGAGGCGGATCGACTCGCGCAGCGCGTCGGGCGCGCGGCCGCCGGCCGACGCGAGCTCAAGTTCGCCGAGGAGCGACGCGAGGGGACGGCGCAGTTCGTGCGACGCGGACGCGAGGAACTGCCGCTCGCGGCCCGCCGCCGCGTCGAGGCGGCCGAGCATGCCGTTGAGGACGTTCACGAGGCGCCCGAGTTCATCGTCGCTCGCCGGGGCGGGCAGCCGCGCCTCCGGCGAGGCGATGGCCTCGGCGGCGTCGGCGGCGCGGCGCAGCGGGCGGAGCAGACGTCCCGCCAGGAGGAACGAGAGCAGGCCGCCGAGCCCCGCGGCGCCGACGATGACGAGGAGCAGCGTGCCGCGGCGCCGGAGGAGCGCCGCCTCCATGGGGCCTTCCTCGACGAAGGCCACGGCGAAGGTCCCGCGGCCGCGCGGCGGGCCCCCACGGCGGCCGTCGCCCGGGCGCGGCGGCGGCCGCACGCCGCCGAGTTCGCGGACCGCGACCGTGAACGACGCGCCCGCCGGGTCGTCCGTCGCCGGGAGCCGCACGCCGTGCGCGGTCCCGCGTTCGATCCACGCGCGCAGGTCGCGGAGCGCGCCCTCCGTCACGCGGGGCGTCCCCGTGCTCGCGCGCCACAGGAGGTGCAGCGGGCCGTCGCCCGCGCGCCCCGGGTCGACGTAGACGACCTCGACGTGCGCGCCGTCGAGTTCGTCGGGGAGCGCGCGCACGTCCGAGCGGACGGGGCGCACGGGCGGCGGCGGCGGCGGCGGCGGCGGCGGGCCGCTGCCGTCCATCCTCGTCCCGCGCGGGGGCGGCGGGTCGTCCCTGGGGGGCGGCGGGGGCGCCTCGTTCGTGCCGAGCACGTCGTCGGCCGTGGGCGCGACGGTGCGCCCGAGCCGACGCGCGCGGTCGGCCCATTCCTGGCGCGCGGCGCCGGCCTCGAGGCCGCTCACGAGGACGAAGGCGCCCACGAGGACGCTGGCGAGGAGCGCGATCGTCCAGAGCGTGAACCGCGTCCGCAGCGTCACGCGTCGTGCTCCCCGTGGCGCAGGACGTAGCCGCGCCCGCGCACGGTGTGGAGGAGCCGGGGGCCCGCGGTCTCGAGCTTCTGGCGCAGGTACCCGACGTAGACGTCGAGGACGTTCGACAGGCCCTCGTAGTCGTGCTCCCACACGCTCTCGTAGAGGCGCGTCCGCGTCAGCACCTGCTCGGGGTGGCGGAGGAAGTACTCGAGCAGCGCGTGCTCGCGGGGTCGCAACTCGAGGCGCTTGCCCGCGCGCGTGGCGACGCCGCGCGCCGGGTCGAGCTCGACGTCGGCGAACCGCAGCACCGGCCCGCTCCCGCCGCCGCGCCGCAGCAGCGCGCGCAGCCGTGCGAGGACCTCCGCGAGCGCGCACGGCTTCACCACGTAGTCGTCGGCGCCCGCGTCGAGCCCCGCGACGCGGTCGTCCACGGCGTCGCGCCCGGTGAGCACGAGCACCGGCAGCGTGGAGCCGCGGGCGCGGAGCGCCCGCAGGAGGTCGAGTCCGCTCCGGCCCGGGAGCCCGAGGTCGAGGACCGCCGCGTCGCCGCCGCCCGTGCGCAGGAGGTGATCGCCCTCGGGGCCGTCGTGGGCAATCTCGGCCGTCCAGCCCGTCTCGCGGATCGCGCGCGCGAGCACGTCGGCGAAGCGGGCGTCGTCTTCGACCACGAGGACCTTCACGGACCGGCTCCGGCGGAGGCCCCGTACGCTACCGGGCCGGCGCCGTTCTGCATGAGCGCGCTTCTCATGCAGCGATCACGTCGGTCTCATGCGCCAGGGGTAGGCTCCCGGTCGTTCTGCACAGGCGTCGCCTGGGCTCAGGAGGTTCGCGATGAAGATTCCCCCGGTTCGACCGGTCGGTGTCGCGCCCGCGCGCACGGTGGGCCCGGCCCGCCGCGCGGCGTGGGCCGTGGCCGCGGTGTGTGCCCTGTCGGGCGCCCTCGCGGCGTTCTCGGGTTCGCTCGACGTGACGTCGGCCCTCGCCCGTGGCGGGGGCGGCGGTAGCGGGGGTGGGGGCGGTGGGGCCGGTGGGAAGCCGCCGCCGCCGCCGAAGGGCAAGAAGCCGCCGCCGCCGCCCAAGGACGGCGAGAAGCCGCCGCCGCCGCCCAAGGACGGCGAGAAGCCGCCGCCGCCGCCGATGGACGGCGAGGGGCCGCCCCCGATGAACGGTGACGAGCCGCCGCCGCCGCCGGGCGAGGACGGCGAGTGCCCGCCGATGGACGGCGACAAGCCGCCGCCGCCTCCGCCTCCTCCGCCGCCGCCTCCTCCTCCGCCCCCGATGGGCGAAGGCGACGAGGGTCGCGAGGGTCGCGAGGGTAGCGAGGGTCGCGAGGGTGACGACTCCGCGCCGCCCGAGTGGAAGGACGGCAAGCGCCTCCCGCCGCCGCCGCCCCCGCCTCCGAAGGACGGGAAGGGCAAGAGCGGCAAGCCGCCGCCGCCTCCTCCTCCCCCTCCTCCCCCTCCTCCGCGGCCGCCGCCCCCGAAGGACGGCAAGGGCAAAGATGGGCAGCCGCCGCCGCCGCCCCCGATGGACGGCGAGGGCCTGGACGGCGACGGCCCCCCGCCGCCGCCTCCCCCGCCTCCCCCGCCTCCCCCGCCTCCGCCCGAGGGAGAGGCGCCGCCCGAGGACGCTCCCCCGATGGACGGCGACGCGTAACCCGTCCCGACCGACCGATCGTGGGTCCCCGAGGGCCCGTCGCGCTGCTCCAGCAGGGCGACGGGCTCTCGGTCGTTGCCGGGCCTTGCGTACCATCCGCGCGTGCGCTCCCTCGTCTTCACGCCGCCGGTCGGGCCGTCGCTCCCGGTGCTCGTCCACCTGCCTCCGGGGCATGCGCGCCACCCGCGGCGGCGCTGGCCGGTGGTGCTCCACCTGCACGGCGGCGGCGAGCGAGGTCGCGACGTCCGCACGCTGCTGCGCAACGACCTGCCGCTGCGCCTCCTGCGCGACCGCGCGTTCCCGTTCGTGGTCTTCTCGCCCCTCTGCCCGCGCGGCACGACGTGGGGCGGGCTCCTCGACGTGCTGCTCGCGCTGCTCGACGAACTGGTGCCGGCGGTGCGGGGCAACCCGCGCCGGGTGCACGTGACCGGCGCCAGCATGGGCGGGTCCGGCGCGTGGATGCTCGCGGCGGAGGACCCGGCGCGGTTCGCGACGGCAGTCCCGCTGTGCGCGTCGGTCCCGAACGAGCCCGGGTGGCCGCGGCGCGCCGCGCGGCTCGCGACCGTGCCGGTGTGGGCGTTCCACGGCAAGCTCGATCCTGTGATCCCGGTGCGGCACCCTCGGCTGCTGCAGGCGGTCCACCGCGCGGCGGGCGGGCGCTCGCGGCTGACGATCCTGCCCGGCGTCGGTCACCGCGTCTGGGACGTGGCGTACGACGACCCCCGCCTCTGGACGTGGGTGGCGCGCCGCCGCGCACCCCGCCGCCGCGGGTCACGCGGGCCGTAGCTCGACGACGGCGATCTCCGCGGGGTTCGCGAGCCGCATGGGCGGACCCCACGTTCCGGCGCCGCGGCTCACGTAGAGCCACGTGGGGCCGAAGCGGTGCAGGCCCGCGACCGCCGGCTGCACGAGGCGCACGAGCCACCCGAAGGGCGCGATCTGCCCGCCGTGGGTGTGTCCCGACAGTTGCACGTCGACGCCGAGGCGCTGCGCGTCGCGCACCTGCTTCGGTTGGTGCGCGAGCAGCACGACGGGGCGCGCGGGGTCGCGTCCGGCGAGGGCGCGCGCGAGGTCGGGGCCGTGGCCGGGGAAGCCCGCGCCCGTCGGGTCGTCGATCCCTGCGAGGTCGATCGAGGCGCCGTCCCGCGTGATCGCGACGCGGGCGTTGCGCAGCGTGCGGACGCCGAGGGTCTCGAGATGTGCGATCCACGGGTCGGCGCCCATGTAGTACTCGTGGTTGCCCGTCGTGAACCAGACGCCGTGGGGGGCTCGCAGGTCGGCGAGCACGGCGACGACGTCGCGTAGGTCGTCCACCGAGCCGTCCACGAGGTCGCCCGTGATCGCGATGAGGTCGGGGCGCAGCGCGTTCGTGCGGCGCACGAGGTCGTCGAGGAACGGGCGCCGCAGGAGCGGCCCGACGTGGACGTCCGAGAGTTGCGCGATGCGGAACCCGGCGAAGGCGGCGGGGAGGCGCGCGACGGGCACCGGGACCTCGACGATCTCCGGCGGCCGCGCGCCCTCCACGAGCGCCGCCGACGCCAGGCCCGCCGCGCCGGACGCGGCGACCCCGGCCACCGTCCGGGCGAGGAAGCGGCGGCGGCCCAGGTCGACGACGCCCGTCGAGGCCCAGGGCTTCCGTGCGACGACGCACGCGACGAGCCGGACCCCGTCCATCGCGAGGAGGCTGACGAGGAGGAAGAAGAGGACGCCGGCCCACGCGGAGCCGACGAAGGAGATCCCGCGCGCGGCGTCCGCGCCGATCCAGCGCCACAACGTGAGGCCCGTCGGCACCGAGACCGCCAGCGCGATGAGGACGCCGGCTCCCCAGCGCCGGCGCTTCGGCGACGTCGTCACGTCGCGGACGAGGCGTACGTAGAAGAGGCGGTGCACCGCGAGCGAGATCGTCGTGAGGACGACGAGGAAGAGGAGGACCCGGAGCGGCGACATCGGGGAGAGGGTAGAGCACGCGCCCGGGGCGGAGCACCGCGCCCGCGGCCGGACGCGCGCGACCGTCACCGGCACGCCACGCCGTCCCCTCGCCGACGCCTTCGCCGTCGTGCGTGGCGGGTCCGGTCGGGGGGCGGGGCGCGGCCGTCGGGCTCCCCCCGCCGAGGGGGCGCGGGTAGCGTGGGGGGATGGCCGACGATCCCGCTCTCCCGGACGCGAGGCCCGGCGCGTCGCGCGAGGACGCCCGGTCGCGGACGGGTCCGGCGTCGTGGGCGGCCTGGTGGGACGGGCCCACGGACCTCGACCTCGAGGGCTGGCGGCGCGACACCGAGGCCTTCGCGCGGGCCGCGCTGCCGATCCTCGAGTTGACGGCGTCCGACGACCTGCTCGACCTCGGCTGCGGGCCCGGGTTTGCGCTCGCGACGTTCGCGCCGCGGGTCCGGTCGGCGGTCGGGGCCGACGCGGCGCCCCGCCTGCTCGACCTTGCGCGCGCGCGCGCCCACGCGAGCGACGACCCGGCGGTCCGCGGCGTCGCGTGGGTCGGCTTGCGGGCCGACGCGCCGGGCGATCTCGCGCCCCTCGGCGTACGCCGGTTCACGGTGGTCGTCGTCCACAGCGTGTTGCAGTACCTCCCCGATCTCGACGCCGTGGACGCGCTGCTCGCGGCGGTCCGCGGCGTCGTCGTCCCGGGCGCGCGCGTGTTGCTCAGCGACCTCCCGACGGGGACCGGCCGCCTCGCCGACGCGTGGGGGCTCGTGCGCGGGGCCGCGCGGCAGGGGCGGCTGCGGGAGGCGCTCGGGCGGCTCGTCCGGCTGCGGGGGTCGAGCTACGCGCGCGCCCGGGCGCGGCTCGGGTTGCTCGTCCCGGACGTCGGGCGGCTCCGCGCGACGGTCGCGGCGCTGGGGGGGCGGCTCGAGGAGGGTCCGACCGCCCTCTCGATCCTCGCGCACCGGCGCCACGTGATGGCTCGGTTCTGACGGCTCGTGCGGTTCTGGCGTCGGGCCCACGCCCGACCCGGTAGACTCGCGAGGACCATGGTCCGCCCCTGGCTCGGCCTCGCTGCGGTGCTCGGGTCGGGCGCGGTCGTGGTCGCGCTCCTTCCGGCGCCGGCGGCGGAGGTCCACGACCCCGACGCGCCGCAGGCGCTCGTCGCCGAGCCGGCCGCCGACGACGTGAAGGTCCGGGAGGTCGCCCTCGCCTCGGCCGGGCGGGTGGTCGCCGAGCGCCGGGAGCGGGAGCAGACACGGCTCGCCGCCGCCTGGGCCGAGGTCGTCCGGCTGCAGCAGGCGGGCCAGCTCAAGGCGGCGCTCGAGGCCGCGCGGCGGCTGAAGGCCGACCACCCCGAGCTCTTCGACGACAAGACGCGGGCGGCCGCGTTCGACGCGCTGGCGATCCGCGTGGATGCGGCCGCGAAGAAGGCGGAGCTCGAGAAGCTGCTCTCCCTAGCGCGGGTCTCGCCCGAGCAGCGGGAGGCGGTGAACGCCAAGCTCGCCGCGACGGCGGAGGTGCTGGCGAAGTCGGGGAACGAGGACGATCTCGACCAACTCTCCCGCCACCTCCGCCGCTTCCTCCTGCCGGGGCAGGGCGCGTCGGCGGGCGGGTCGGCCCCCGCCGACCTGTTGATGAACACGTTCCTCCAGGACCGCCGGTCGCGGCGCGGGAAGGACGCGAATCCGCCGGTCGCCGACCTGACGGAAGCCGAACGGCGCCGCGTCGACCAGCTCGACAAGCTGCGCCAGCGCAACGCGGTGGGCCTCCTCGACGCGATCCACGCCGGGCTCGCCTGGCTCGCGCTCCACCAGCGCGACGAGGGGTCGTTCTCGGACACGGCGGTCGCGGAACGGTGTACGGCGCTCCGCCACGACCCGGCGTGCCTGGCGGCGACGAAGCGCGACAGCACGGGGGACACGTACGCGACCGCGGCGACGGCGCTCGCGGTGATCGCGTTCCTCGACTTCCGCGACCAGGACCCGAACGGCTGGTTCGACCCCTACCTCGGGCGGGGGATCGAGTGGCTGCGGAAGGCGCAGCGGCCCGACGGGTCGTTCCCCGGCGGCGGGCAGTATTACGCCGGCGCAATGGCGCTCATGGCCCTGGGCCAGGCCGCGGCGTCCACCGGCCGGGCGGACCTCCGCGAGGCCGTCGGGAAGGGCTTGGCGTTCTTCGAGGGGACGATGGGGCCGCTCGGGAGCTACCGCTATCGGCCGAACGACCCCACGGGCGACCTCTCGGTGACGGCGTGGGTGGCGCAGGCGACGGAGGCGGCGCGCTCGGCGAACGTCCCGATCCCGCTGCGCGTCTCGTCAGGCCTCGAGATCTTCCTCGGGTACTTCTGGAAGGGGCAGCACCGCTTCTCCTACGTCCCGAGCGGCGGCGCGAGCGCCAGCCTGGCCCCGGCGGGGATGCTGGTCGCGCACGTGGCGGGGCGCGCCGGCGACCCCGCGGTCGTCGCGTCGTGGCGGAAGTACCTCGACGGGTTGCCGCCGAACCGGCCGCCGTCGCTCTACACGCTTTACTACGGCGTGCGGCTGTCGATCCTGCTCGACGGCGCGCTCGAGGAACCGTGGCGCACCTGGGCGTTCAACCTGGCGAAGGCGCAGGTCCTGACGGGGTCCGCGGCCGGGTGCCTCCCGGTCCCGATCCACGACCCGAACCGCGCTACCGGCCTCGCCACGCAGACGGCGCTCGCGGTCCTGACGCTCGAGCACGCGCTCTACCTCCGGTAGCCCCCATCGGGGGGGCGACCGCGCCGCTTCCGGAACCGCCCAAACGCGACCGGCACCCATGGGCGCGACCGGCACCGATGGGCGGAACCACCAGCGGTGGGGGACGATCGGAGCGAACCCCACAGCCTGCGGAATCGGAGTAGGATCCGCGCGTCGCGGCTGACCGGACGTCCGGGTCACGTTCAGCGTCAGCGCCGCGCGGATGGGTTCCCCATGCTCCGGCGACTGCTCCGCTCCCCGTTCCTCTCCCTGTCCCTCCTCGTCGCCCTCGCGATCTCCATCGCGTCGCACGCGGAACGCGCGTTCACGCCGGCGCGCGTCGCGGTGATCGACTCCGCCGTCACCGGCGACGAGACGCGCCCGCAGGTGCGCCTCGAATTCGACGCGCCCATGGTCGATGCCGCGGCGGTCGGGCGCCCGCTGCCCGCCGGCGCCGTCACGCTCGACCCCGCCGCGCCGGTCAAGGCGCACTTCGAGACGCCGCGGCGGCTGCTCGTCGAGCCCGTTGCCGCGCTCCCGCGGCTGCGCGCGTGGCGCGTCCGCTTCGGCGACGGGTTCGCGTCGCTCGACGGTCGGCGCGTCGCGGCCGACGTCACGTTCCGCACGGGCGCGCTGGCGCTCGCCGTCGAGCCCACGCCGCGCGTGAGCGCCGACGGCGCCGCGGTGTGGCCGACGCGGTGGACCGCCGAACTCGCCGAGGGCGCGCTCCGCACGGCCACGCGCGTCACCGACGCCGCAGGCGCCTCCGTCGCGTTCCGCTGGACCGGCGAGGGGCGAGGCTGGACGCTCGCGCTCGGCGCCGTCCCGGCGGGCCCCGTCGTCGTGGAGGTCGCGGGCGACCTGCGGTCGCGCGAGGGCGGCGACCCGCTCGGCGCGCCGGTGCGCCGCGAGGTCGCGTGGTCGCGCGACCTCGCGCTGGCCGACGTCGAGGCCGACGCCGACGGGCCGACGGTCTACGTCGACCTCGCGTTCTCGCACCCGCTCGCCACGCAAGACCTCGCCGCCCTCGTGACCGCGTCGCCCGCGCCGAAGGACCTCGTCGTGCGCGCGCACGACGGCGGCGCCCGCCTGTCCGGCGCGTTCCCCGTGGGGAGCACGGTCGTCGTGACCGCGAAGGCGGGCCTGCGCACCGCGAGCGGGCTCCGCCTCGCCAAGGACGGGCGGCGCGTGCTGCGCGTGCCGGTCCCGAGCCCGTTCCTCTCGATCGTCCCGTCCGGCGCGACGCTCTCGACGGCCGCGGCCCCGACGCTCGAGCTCGCGGGGCGCGACGTCGCCGAGGTCGTCGTCGAACTGCGCCGCGTGCCCGCGGGCAACGTGGTCGCGCTCGCGCTCGCGTGGCGCCGCCCCGCGGCGCTCGCCGTGGAGCCCGTGGTCCGCCGCGTGCCCGTCGTCGCTCCGCCGCACGCGCGCTGGACGCGCACGCTCGACCTCGCGGAGCTCCTCGGCGCGCCCCCCCGTGGCGCGTGGCACGTGCGCGTGTTCGACGCCGCCGAGACGTGGCGCAGCGACGCGCGGCTGTTGCAGGTCACCGACCTCGCGCCCGTCGTGCGCGCGCGCGACGGCGGCCTCGTGGTGAGCGTCGCGAGCCTCGCAGACGGGACCGCGGTGGCCGGTGCGCGGGTGGCCGCGTTCACGTCGGCGGCCCACGCGGTCGTCGAGGGGCGGACCGATGCGGCGGGGCTCTTCGTCGCGCGGGGCCTCGCGCTCGTGCCCGCCGTCGTCGTCGTGACCGCCGGCGACGACCTCGCGTGGGTCGACCTCGACGACCACCGCGTCGCGCCGGACCCGCGCCAGGTCGAGGGGCGCGCGGCGCCCGGGCCCGTGGACGCTTGGCTGCGGGCCGACCGCGGCGTCGTGCGGCCCGGCGAGACCGTGCGCCTCGACGCGCTCCTGCGGACGCCGACGGGCCTCGCGGTCGCGGAAGGGCAGCCCGTCACGTTCACCCTGCGGGGCCCCGACGGGCGCGTGGTGCGTCGCGTCTCGCGCCGCACGCCGGCCTCCGGCCTCGTTGACGCCGACCTCGTCGTGCCGGGCGCCGCGCGGACCGGCACGTACGCCGTGAGCGTCGCCACGACCGCGGACGGCCGCGACCTCGCGACGACGGCGGTGCGCGTCGAGCCCTTCGTGCCGGATCGCATCGAGGCGAAGATGCGCGTGCCCGACGGCGAGCGGACCCTCGGCGAGGTCGTGCCCGTGCAGGTGGTCGTGCGCCTCTTCGACGGCGCGCCCGCGCCGGGCCGCACCGTGCGCCTCCGCTTCGACGCGACGCCGGTGGACCGGCCCGCGGCGCCCGGCTTCGTCTTCGGCGACGGCGACGACCTGCCGAAGGTCGTCCACGTCGATGCCGGCGAGGCGACGACGGGCGCGGACGGTGTCGCGATGCTGGCGGTCCCGCTCCCCGCGGCCGGTCGCGGCGGCGCCGCGATGCGCATCGCGTTCGACGCCGAGGTCGTGGACCTCTCCGGCCGCACCGTCGGGGCGAACGCCGTCGTCGACGCGAGGCCCGGCCTGCCGCGCCTCGGCGTCGCGCCGCCCACCGGCGCCGACGTGACGGCCGACGTCGTCCTGGCGCCCGCGGCCGACCGCGCCGCGACCGCGACACTCGAGCGCCTCGTGGTCCGCGGCGCGTGGACCCCGGCCCGTCACGGCGGCGTCGCGTGGACGTCGTCGGAGGTCGTGGAGACGCTCGGCACGCGGCCCCTCGCGCTCGTCGGCGGGCGCGCGTCGGTGAGGTTCCCGGACCCGGGCGACGGTCGTTTCCGGCTGCGCGTCGTGGGCGAGGGCTGCGCCCCGGCGACGGTGCGGTTCGCGCGCGTCGGCGGCCGCTGCGACGTGCCGAGCGCGGCCCCCGACCCGGCGCGCCTGGGCCTCGCGATCGTCGGGACCGTGGCGCCGCGCGCGCCGCTCGTCCTCGACCTCGCGGCGCCGTTCGCCGGCCGGTTGCTCCTCACGGTCGAGGGCCCCGACGCGCTCGTCGCGCGCGCGCTCGACGTCGAGGCGGGCGCCACGCGGATCGAACTCCCGCTCCCCGACGTCGAGGGCCCGTGCGTCCACGCGACCGCGACGCTGTCGCGCGGCGCGGCCGAGGCGGGGGACGGGCCCGTGCGCCTGTTCGCGGCCACCGGCGTCGCGGTGGTGCGGCCGGAGCGCCGCCTGACGGTGCGCGCCGACGTGGCCGACACCGCGCTGCCGGAGCAGCCGCTCGAGGTGCGCCTCTCGACCTCGGCGCCCGCGGACGTGCGCGTCCACCTCGTAGACGCGGCGATCCTCGCGCGCACCCGCCATCCCGACGCCGACCCGACGGCCCACTTCGGCGCGGTCCGTCGGCTCGACACGCGCGGGGCCGACGCCTACGTCGCGCTCCTTGCCGGCGCCCGCTATCCGACGGTCGCGGCGACCGGCGGTGACGAAGGCGAGGCCGACGACCTCGCGCCCCGCCTCGACGGCGGCGCGCCGATCGACGTCGCCACGGTCGCGCTGGCGAGCGCCACCGTGGCCGTGGACGGCGTCGCGACGGTGCGGTTCGACGTGCCCGCGTTCGAGGGGCGACTGCGCCTCGTGGTGGTGGCGGCGTCGCGCACCGGCACGGGCGCGACCGCGCGCGACGTGGTCGTCCGCGGGCCCGTCGGGCTGTTCGTCCACGCGCCGCTCGCCGTCGCGCCGGGCGACGTGTTCGACGTCAACGTGGAGGCCCGCGGCGACGGGGTCGTCACCGAGGTCGCCCTCGACGGTCTCGCGCAGGTCGAGGCGGGCCCGCCGCTGCGCGTGCGGGCGCTCGACCGCGTCGGCGTCGCGACGGTCACGGTGACGGCCCGCGACGCGGCCGGGCATCGCGTCGTGCGGACCGCGCGGGTCGCGGTGCGCCCCGCGGCGCCGTTCGAGATCGCGCACGTCGTCCGGACGCTGGCGGCGGGGGAGCGCCTCGAGGGCGCTCTGCCTGGCCGCTACGTCGCCACGACGCGCCGCGTCCACGTGACGGTCGGCACCGGGCCGTCCGTCGCGTGGCTGCCGGCGCTCGACCGCCTGCGCGACTACCCGTACGGGTGCGCCGAGCAGACGACGTCGCGGGCCTTCCCGCTCCTGGCGCTCGCGGTGCTCGCCCGCGACGCGCACCCCGACGGCGGCGACGCGTCGTCGGTGGACCTCCTCGCCGTGGACCAGGCGGTCGAGCGCTTGCTCTCCCTGCAGACCGGCGACGGGGGCCTCGCGTCCTGGCCGGGCCAGGACACGTCGTGGGCCTACGGGTCGGTCTACGGCGCGCACTTCCTTCTCGAGGCGCGGCGGTTCGGGCGCCCGGTGCCGACGGACCGGCTCGACGCGCTTCTCGACCGACTCGACGAGACGTTGAGGGCCGGGCGCGGCGGTGCGTACGAGGCGTTCGTGCTCGCGCTGGCGGGGCGGCCGACGGGCACGTGGCTCGAGGTGCTCGCCGAGCGGGCGACGACCGACGAGGCGCGGGCCCGGCTCGCGTCGGCCTACGTGCGGCGCGGCGACGTCGCCGCGGCGCGCGCGCTGCTGGCGCCGACGGGTCCTCCGTCCCCGGTGGCGCCGGCGACCGCGCGGGGCCCGTCCCGTCCGCCGATCGACGACCTGTTGGCGGCGAACGTCGAGCCCTTGTCGTCGGCGCGTGCCGCCGGGCTCGCGACGCGGGGGACGCCCGGCGTGCTCGCGTCGCCGCGGCGCGCCGACGCGATCCTGCTCGACGCGCTCGTCGAGGTGGACGTCGGCGATCCGCGCGTGTCCGGGCTCGTCGCGCGGCTCACGTCGAGCCTCGCGGCCGCCCGGACGACGCAAGAGGACGCGACGGTGCTCCTCGCGCTCGTCCACCACGAGGCGAAGGTGCGCGGGACCGCGGGGCCCGCGAACGGGCGGCTCGTCGTCGGCGGTCGCGACGTCGCGTTCCACGGCGGCGCCACGCTCGAGGCGGGGCCGGGCGCGCCGTGGACGTGGCTCGTCGAGGCCGACGCCCCCGTCACCGTGGTGGTCCGCGTGGAGGGCGTCCCGACCGACGCGGGGGACGCGCCCCGCGCGCAGGGCATGACGCTGACGCGCCGGATCGTCGGCGGCGACGGCGGGTTCGTGCGGGGCCGCACGTACCGGGTCGAACTCGAGGGCACGGTGCCGGCGGACGGGGAGGAGCTGCTCGTCGCCGACGTGTTGCCCGGCGGCTTCGAGCCGGTCGAGTCGGTGGGAGGCGAGAGCACGCTCCACCCGAGCCGCGAGGAGGTCCGCGACGACCGCGTCCTCTTCTTCCGGGCCGCGCCGCTCGGCGCCACGACCTTCCGTCACGTCTACCTCGTGCGCGCCGTGACGTCGGGGACCTTTGCCGTCCCCGCCGCGCGCGCCGAACTCCTCTACGACCCCACGGTCTTCGCGTCGGGGGGCGCGGGCACGGTGGTGATCTCGCGTTGAGCCGGCCCGCCGCCCCGCCCGACCGTCCGACGGGCGCCGCACGCCCGCGCGGCCGCCTCGCGCGCGGGCTGCGGACCGGCGCGGCGGGGCTCGCGACGGCCCTGGTGGCCGCGCACGCGGCGCTGCGCGTCGCCGACGCCGCGTGTCCGCTGCCGCCCGCGGCGTACGCCGCGTCGGCCGGGTCGTCGGTGGTGACGGCCGCCGACGGCACCCGCCTGCGCGTGGGGCTCGACGCCGCGGGCGACCGCCGGCTCGCGTTCGATCTCGCGACCGCGTCGCCGCACCTGGTCCACGCGCTGCTCGCCTCGGAGGACCGGCGCTTCTTCGCCCACCGCGGCGTCGACCCGCGCGCGCTCGCGCGGGCGGCCGTCCGTTGCGTCGCGGCCGGCGCCGCGGTCGAGGGCGGCTCGACGCTCACGATGCAACTCGCGCGCCTGCTCGACCCGACGCCCCGCACCGTGCCCGGCAAGGCCTGGCAGGCGTTCCGCGCCTGGCAACTCGAGCGGCACCTGCGCAAGGACGAGATCCTCGGCCGCTACCTCGCCATCGTCCCGTTGTCGGGGAACCTCCGCGGCGCCGCCACGGCCGCGGCGTCGTGGTGGGGCAAGGACCCGGCCGACCTCTCGGCCGACGAGGCCGCGACGGTCGTCGGCGTGCTGCCCGCGCCGAACCGGTTCGACCCGCGTCGTCACCCCGCGGCCGCGCGAGCCCGTCGCGACGTCGTCCTTGCGGCGATGCGCGACGAGGGCTACCTCGCCGACGACGCGTACCGCGCCGCGCTCGCGCGGCCGGTGGCCGTCGCCCCGGAGCCGTTCCCGTCCGACGCGCCCCACGTCGCGCTCCGCGTGGGCGACGGCCGCGCGACGCTCGCGCCGGCCGTCCAGGCCGCGGTCGAGCGGATCGCCGCGGCCGCGCCGCCCCCCGACGGGATCGCGATCGTCGTGGTGGACGTGGCGACGGCGGGCGTGACGGCCCTCGTGGGCGCCCGCGCGCCGCGGGCCGGCGGCGCGGACGCGAGCGGCCGCCCGCGCAGCGCGGGTTCGACGCTGAAGCCGTTCCTCTACGCCCTCGCGCTCGACCGCGGGCTCGTCGCGCGCGACACGCCGGTGCTCGACCTGCCCTGGGCGTCGCCCGAGTGGTCGCCCGTCAACTTCGACCCGGGCTTCGCGGGCCCGGTCCCCGCGTCGGACGCGCTCGCGGTGTCGCTCAACCTGCCGGCGGTGCGCCTCGCGGCGGCGCTGCCCCGTGACGCGTTCGCGACGCTGCTGCGGCGCTGCGGCTTCGCGCACGTGCGCGCGCCCGACGGCCGCCGGGACGCCGACCTCGCGCTCGGCACCGACGACGTGACGCCGCTCGAACTCGCCGCGGCGACGACCGCGCTCGCCGCCGGCGGCGTGTTCCGGCCGCTCCGGTTCGCCGCGCCGGCGCGCGCCGACGACGCCGTGCTGGCCGCCGGGCCGCGCGTCGTGAGCGCGGGCGCGGCCGCCCTCGTCGCGCAGGCGCTCGCGGCGCCGGGCCGCGCGCGTCCGGCGGGGGCGGCTCGTGCGGGCGTCGCCTGGAAGACGGGGACCTCGTCGTCGCGCCGTGACGCGTGGGCCGTGGGGTTCACGTCGCGCGTGGCCGTCGTCGTCTGGAGGGGCCGGCTCGACGGCGGGAGCGACGATGCGCTCGTCGGCGCGCGGCTCGCGGTCCCGACGCTCTTCGACGTGCTCGCGGTCGCCGACCCGGATCCGACGATGGG
>Ga0105047_10006232_pt1 | contig 20261 bp, 17 predicted proteins | sample MAT04_FD_78384 | JGI IMG/M metagenome (GOLD analysis project Ga0105047, IMG submission 78384) | Freshwater microbial communities from Lake Fryxell liftoff mats and glacier meltwater in Antarctica - MAT-04 (megahit assembly) | ecosystem: Environmental > Aquatic > Freshwater > Ice > Liftoff...
CATACTCACGACTAAGATCACCGTTAACAGCTGTTAGCTCGCTATTAACACGGGTTTTTGCCTTTGAATTTTGATCAGACAATATTTCTACCTCTTTTGCCTTAGCCTTCAGCTCCATGGGGACTTCAAGACCAGGTGGGGGCTTTTTACCTGAGCGCTGCTCTAAGAGCTGTTGCACTAGCTCTCTTACCTTGGGATTTTTTAACTGCTCCTCTATAAAGTCTTTAACTCGGGCTTCTCGAACAGCCGGAGATATTGCTGTATCCTCAAAAAATGCCTTCGCATCAGGCCACAGAGTCGCTAATGCTGGCTTCACCGCATCGATAAGCGCATTCTGCTCAATAGCATCTACTGGCCAACCTTTTTCAACGAATCCATTTGCTAGTTTAATGGCATTAATAGACTCATCGCGGCGCACCTTCTCATCTCCTGTCCATTCCCTATTCCCCTCTTTGTCTGTTTTTTGCGCACTAATTACCGTGTCCGCATTCCCCGTGTATTTATCATCTGCCTCATGGCGCAGCCCCATGTTCACAAGTGCTCCCTGCACATCTCCCTCATCAAGCTTTTTACGGGTTTCAATAACGAGGTTTTTCCTGAGGAGCTCAGCTGGAGTTACAGGAGTCTTAGTCTCTAAGATAGCTCTTTGGGTAACCTCAGCGTTTGGCTTAACTTCAGTGGTCATAATGCATTTGTATTAGTAAAACTCTTTGCCACGGCAATAGCTTCCTGTATTTGACCAGACTTAGCTAGCCCTAATACGTTGTCAATAACTGCCCCTTTATGCTCCTCGAGTTTTTTACCCTTCTCTAGGATAAGCGTATTGGAAAAAATCGGCCAATTCACCGCTAACCCCTCCAACATGGTGAGCAACTCATCATGAAGCGCTATCTTCCCCGATGTCTCTAAAACTGTTTCTGCGATATTTTTTAGATCCTCTTCAGTGAGCTCGTTTTTCTCTAATGCATTAAGTGATATCTCTATTATTTCCCGCTCAATATGCTTAATATAATTCGCTGTTATAGTCACATATCCATTGTTAGTTATCCATAAGTGGAAGTCAAGTAATGACTGAATTCAATCTCAGCCTCGATGAGAGGCTAAGAAATTTTCACAGAAATTGGTGCTGTTGCTATGGTATTTGACCCCTTTTGATGACCTTGAAACTAGATTTTTCACGTTGTACTATGTTAGAGATAGAATTAGATAGTTAGCAACTCTAATCGTTTTATCCTGCCATTATGATACTGCCCAATCTCTCAATTCAAAATTTAGAAGTCAAAAGTCAAAATCACAACTCAAAATTTAAAAGTGATCTAAAGCAGCGCTGTTATACATTCAGTTTGAATCTCATCACCCTTATTGACACACTCCCCCATGATTCCAGCTGTAGAATTATTGCATCTCAGCTTTTAAGAAGCGGTACAAGCATAGGTGCAAATCTCATCGAGGCAACAGCTGCTAGCTCAAGACTTGATTTTAAAAAGTTTCATGAAATTGCTCTAAAGTCCGCAAATGAGACAAAGTACTGGCTTGGACTATTATATGATTCTAAAAAGAGTGAGGATAGTAAAATTCTACCACTCCTGCAAGAAGCCACAGAAATAGCAAGCATGATCGCAGCAGGCGTTTTAAGACTTAACGGTAAGGTCTAATTTTTTGAGTTTTTACTTTTAACTTATTTATCATGGACACCAATCATCCAATACCACAAGACGTTACCGGCTTTCAATTTAAGCTAATCGGTAACATGACCGTAAAACAGTTTGCTTACCTGGCAGCAGGGAGTCTTTTTGGAGTGATGTTTTTTTACTCCCCGTTATTTATAATTCTCAAATTTTTACTCATAGCAATTTTTGCAGGCTTTGGAGCAGCGCTTGCTTTTCTCCCTATAGAAGGACGCCCCATGGATTTGATGGTATCTAATTTTTTTAAAGATTTATTTTCCCCCACTCAGTACATGTACCAAAAAATGGGTGGGCAACTGGCAATTTCTGCGATCAACATGCATCCACATAAAGACTCTCAGAAAGAAAAGCATTTGAAGGATCGTGATAAAACCCACCATGAGCGAGATGTAAAGCTAAATGAATTCCTCAGCCACGTTGCTAGAAAAGGCAGAGACAAACTCGACGAGCGAGAGGATATACTCCTAGCGGGTATTTTTGACCCGAGCTCTAGGCCTTCGCTTCTCTCCGCCCTTAGTGATACGTCTTTTTCAGGTCACTCACTCTCTGAGGAAGAGGCGATGCGCGTAAAGATGATCTCGTCTCCAGATGAGATGGAGCATGTCCTCGATCGTGAAGCAAGGGCTATAAAAGAAGAGCTTGAGCAGGCAATTCAGCGAGAGCAGGAGCAAAAAATCGCCCACCATGTCGAACCCAAGGCCCACGAACATGTTGGTGACTTAGAAAAGCAGCTCCAAGATATCATGGCGCAAAAACTCCAACTTGAACACGAGTTACTGAAATTAAAAGAATCACCACGTGTGCCTGCAGGGCACACTACTGCACCTGCGGAAAATCTTATGTCCTCAGAGAGTGTGCGCATCGTGCCGAGTGAAAAGGCATCGAGTATTGGGCTCCCAAGTCTTCCTGATGTTCCCAATGTTGTCATAGGTATTATCCGAGATCCACGAGGAAATGTACTGTCTAATATTTTAGTTGAAATAAAAGATAGCGACGGCAACCCGGTTCGTGCTTTTAAAACAAATGGCTTAGGGCATTTCGCCTCAGCTACCCAAATGGCCAGCGGAACATATACAATTGAATTCGAGGACCCTAAAGGAAAACAGCAGTTCGAAAAGGTTCAAATCGAAGTTAAAGGCGAAATAATGCTTCCCATTGAGATCATCTCTCACGACGCTCGTGAAGACCTACGAAAGGAGCTATTCGCCTAACAAATCATTTCTCATTTTACAATGAGTGAACAAACTGAATAACTGAAAATTAGTAACTGAAAACTATTTAATCTATGAAAACTGCTATCCAAAAAAATCATGCTACCACACAAAAGTTCACCGAAGTCGTAGATATAGTCGATGATATAGTGCTACTGGCTGGAGGAAATGCGTGCCTGATCATAGAAATAACAGCAAGTAACTTCGCCCTTCTCTCTAAAAAAGAGCAGGACTCACGGATTTATGCTTATGCCTCCCTCTTAAATTCCCTTACGTTTCCTATTCAAATTCTAGTCAGAAATAAGCGCATGGATATCACCTCCTATCTCAAATACCTCGAGGAAGAGGAACTAACAACGAAAAATGAACTACTGGCTCATCACATCGGCATGTATAGAGACTTTGTCAGAGAGATGATACGCGTAAACGTGGTGCTCAATAAAGCGTTTTATGTGGTGGTATCTTTCTCAGGGCTCGAGGCGGGACTTAGTGGAGTTAAGCAATCTGTTGGGAAAAATGGTGTTGAAAAACAGGCTTTTATTACTGCTGCACAAAAAGGGCTCTATGCTAAAGGAGACTCCGTCCATCAACAGTTAAGCAGACTAGCTATAGCAGCAAAAACACTCGAGAAAGAAGAGCTCATCAAGCTTTTTTATGATATCTTTAATGATGCTGAAATCCAGGGTTCACAGGCGGACTCTGATATCAATACGCCTTTAATTAAACCTGCCTAAATTAATATGTTCCTGCAAGGCTTCTCCTACTAGGAGAAGGCGGCGAAGCAGGATGAGATTAACAAGAATATATGGGATTATTTACTAAAAAACCAAAACAGACTCAAGCAACACCTACGCAACCACAAGCAGTTAAACCTGCTGGCGTGGCGCCAGTTGCCAACATAGCGACTCTTGAGAAAGGCATGCTCTCGCTTGTCGATCTCATAGCGCCATCATCAGTTGAAGTAGATTTTAAATACATTAGGGTGGGTGAGAAGTTCTATTCAACGCTTTTTATCGTAGGCTACCCACGCTTTGTCTCACCCAACTGGCTCCAGCCCATCATAGATTATGACCACACATTAGATATCTCAATGTTTTGCTATCCTACACAGTCTGGTGATGTTTTGGCTGATTTACGCCGAAAAATCGCTGAGATGGAGGCCACCATCATGGCAGATCAGGAAAATGGGAAGCCAGGAGATGCAACAGTTCAGGCGGCATTAGAGGACGCTATGAATTTACAGGAGGAGCTAGCAAAGGGCGTTGAGCGATTCTTTCAATTCAGCTTCTATATCACTCTTTCAGCAGACAGTTTGCCTGAACTCGACGAAACGTCCAAGCAGCTTAAAACCACACTTGCCTCTTTACTGCTAACAGCCAAAACAGCCACACTCCAGATGGAGGAGGGCTTTAAATCATCGCTCCCAATCGCCCAGGACAAACTCTACATAACGCGCAATATGGACACGACATCGCTCGCCTCGACATTTCCCTTCACATCAGCTGTTTTAACGCAGAATAAAGGCGTTATGTACGGCATAAATCAGCAGAATGGCTCGCTTATTATTTTTGATCGCTTCTCGCTTGAGAATGCGAATGAGGTGGTGCTTGGAAAATCAGGTGCAGGAAAATCCTACCTAATAAAGCTTGAAATAATGCGCCAGTTCATGCTTGGAACTGAAGTAATCGTCGTTGATCCAGAAGGCGAATATGGAACACTGGCTAATAGCCTCGGTGGTGAGGTCATCAACTTTTCATCAACATCTCCCGTAAAGATGAATCCTTTCGACCTCTCTGAGCTTTATGAGCCTGGAGAAAATGAACTGGGACTTAAGATACTTTCTCTCCATGCACTTCTTAAGCTAATCATGGGAACACTCGACCCGGAGCATGATGCGATCCTTGATAGAGCGCTGGTCGATACCTATCGCCAGAAAGGCATTACTCCCGATCCAGCGACCCAAAAACTTCCGCCACCGATATTAGAGGATCTTTATAAAACACTGCTTGGCATGGAGACAGGACCTGCTAAGGAGATGGCGTTCCAGCTTGAAAAGTTCATTAAAGGTAGTGCGTCTGGGATATTTAACCAACCCTCCAACTTTGATATCACCAATCCCCTTACTATTTTCTCGATAAAAAACCTCGAAGATGAACTCAGGCCTATTGCGATGCACATTATCCTTGACTTCGTCTGGACGAGGGTTAAAAAGACACTCAAAAAGCGCCTGCTCATTCTTGACGAGGCGTGGTACATGATGAAATATGAAGACTCGGCGTCCTTCGTCTACTCTATCGCCAAACGCGCTCGTAAATACTACTTAGGGCTGACCACGGCAACACAGGACGTGGAGGATTTCCTCAAGACTGATTATGGTAAGGCTGTACTCACCAACTCATCAATTCAAATTCTTCTCAAGCAAGGAACTGCTGAGGTTGATTTGGTCGGAGGAACCTTCTACCTGTCCGAGGGAGAACGAGAACTCCTCCTCTCAGCAGATATTGGAGAGGGGTTGTTCTTTGCAGGACAAAACCACGTCGCCATAAAAGTTCTAGCAGCGCCCTTTGAACATGAGCTTATCACCTCAAATCCCGAGGAGCTCATGAACCAACAGGCACTAAGTGATGAAGCATTGGCTCAGACTGCATCCGAGGAATCCCTAGTCATCGCTGAGCCCTCTCCCCCACCTACGCTAACTAATACCTCAGGCGAAGCAGCTCAGCAGATGCCAAGTGCCGATACTCAGGCGGGGATCCCTCAACAGGAGCCAGTCGCTAATCCTGCTCAGTCACCACAAAGCGGCAATAGCAGTCTTCCTTAGTGCACATGCTATGGTATGATAACGTAGGCTACTATTTCCATTCTTCTGCCTAATATGGACTATAAAACCGTCTCATCTACGAGCACAATCAAAGAGGAGCTTCTTAAAAACCCTCATAAGGCTGATGAGTTTGATAGAGTATGGAAGCAGATCTATAATTACTACTATTACACTCGAAAATTTGATATTCACAAAATTAAATCTCAGGAGCGTTGGGACGAGTTCTTCAAGAACATTGATAAAAAGCTCCTTAAATCCATAAAGCTTAAGGCTGTACTTGACCCTGAACTTTGGGTCTACGGATCCGTCTCCCAGGACAAGGATCTTCAAACACTTCTCCATACCATGCTTCCAACTCCGGACCATGAAGAAAAGGACGAACACGAACATGACGCATCCACTAACGCCGGTCATGATGGACCCTCTCACCTACCTGAGCCTGGTGATGCTGCCACTACGCCCGCAAGCCCTACTATCGCTTCAGAACCAGCCACGCCGCTACAGTCAACTAGTCCCATTATTATTACGAGAACCACCCCCGTGACTCCCGCAGCGCCTATCCGGATAGTAACGAGCACTCGTGCCCCCGTAAATCAAGTTCTTGCAGGTATAGATAGGCAGAATACAGCCCCACTTGGGATCATAACTCCCCAAATGGCTAAAAACCCCTCCCTAACACAGCCTATTCAGGTGATCACCCAGACTCGTACCCCTATAAGCACGATTATTCCAACCCCAATCACTAGTCCTTCCTCAGGGGACCCGGAGCCGCAGTCATTTATCATTACGAGCCAAATCCCTGCCCCCGTTATGCCACCTCCCGTAAAAGCACCGCAGCCTTTTATCTTACCGCCACAACGATTTGCGCCGATGCCCACCCCATCCAGTGCCCCACATGTCTCTGCTCCCCATGGTGGTGCTGGTAATGGATCAAGAGCAGGGGTACCTGGAATCCCTGGAGGCATTGGGGGAATCGCCTCCACAGCAGCAAACGCTGGGATCAATATGCTCCCGGGTGGAGTTGTCGTTACGAAGATCTGGAAAAATAAAAAAATTATAGCTGGACTACTCGTCTTTCTTCTTTTTTTCTTCTCCACTTTTTTTAATGATGATAAAACGCTTCCCGCTGGTGCTGAACCGGCAATAAATAAAACAACCGAGGACACTACTAATACCGTAGAGAATCCTCCAGATGTAGCTGGCCCTTGCCTCGCTAATCCACTCCTTTGTGAGATTGGTCAGATAGATTCCTCCTCTCTTATAGCTCAATCAGATGAGAAAGTAGTTCTCGGCGCAACATCCCAAGACCACCAAGCGGGGGTAAAAGGACTCTTGGATAATATACTGGGAGACTTACTTAAGTCTCAGATTACTTATTCCATTACCGCCTCTTATCCAGCGGGTGCTGACGATATAATCGTAACTGATCCTATCCCGAGCTCCGCACTATTCATAACCGCATCAGGGATATGTCACGTAAAAAAAGATGTAAATGGGAAGGTTATTGAAGTCTGGTGGTCAGTGAAAGAAAATCAGGGCGTTAACCAGGCTGACCTTGCCTGCAGAAGCACGGGGGCCTCAATAACCCCAACTGTTCAGGCTCCAACTGGCGCTCTAACTCCCACAACAACAGGAAAAATCAATGTAGCGAAATATTCGGGTGGGCCATATTTTCTTCCACCCTCAACGGGACCATCGGATACTCAATTCTCTCAGGAAGACCTCAATAATGCGAATACGCTTGGCGCAGCTGTCTCGCGTATACAGCCATACCTCCTTAAAAAGTTAAGCCCAGAATATGCCGACCCATTCCTAGCTGTTATGTGGACCATGGCCATAGAAGGGTCAGGCGCCAATCCCTACTTCTGGAACTGCAACGACGTCTTAAAGGGGAAAGAAAATATTAGTAAAGGATGTCGCGGCTGGTACAGCTCAGGAGACTGGCAGGTAGGATATGGCATCCAGGTTTCGCAAGCCGCATCTCATCTAGCCCAGGATTTTAAAGAAATATACGGCTCCTCAGATGCGCCCAAAGTACAGGAGGTCGGAAATAAAGTAATTAGAGGTGGGGGTATTTCAAGTCCCACAACGATGCCTTCCAAATCTATTGAGCAAATTGTCCAGGAAGCAGGAGCACCGGGAGCGCCCGGTGTTGAAAGGCCCACAACCGATACTGAGGCCGCCGCTCAACAAATCATATCGATACTACTCATGGATCCAGCTATTGGCGCTGCTGCTGTTGCCCAAGAGGTCGCAGGGGACATTGGCACCAACTGGGCAAATAGGATGCGAGGCTTTGGAGACTACTATGTAAGGGGGCTTGATCCCTCAAATCCACTTTTTTCTAATCGAATAAAGCTTCTCGCAGAAAAATACACTGGTTCTTCAAGTGGGGGCGATCCATCTGGAGGAACAAGCTTCGCTCCTATGACATTTAGAAATAGAATTCTGCCTTTGCAAAAAAACAAGGTACTCACTAGTAGTGCGGCCACTATCGAGGTAATTGGCGGTCGAGGAACCTCATCTGCCACGAACTCAGCAACAGGGGTCACCAACACTACTACGACTGGTTCTGGCTGCACAAAAGTCTCAAATCCACCCGGGGATGGCTGGGCTGCAATTAACGCGCTCAGCGCAGACTTTTTAGAGAAAGTGAACGAGATTAACCAGAGCGCACTTGGTGTATGTGTACCCGTAAATCTTGTAAAGGCGCTCGTTTACGAAGAGTCGGGTGGGGCAATGCTCGAAGGAAATGGAGCAGGATATAGTGGTATTATGCAGGTAGGAGCAGGAAGCTGGTGTGATCACGCCAAATATGATATACGCACAAAAGGAGGAAATATTGGATGCGGCATAGAACATCTTGCCCATACCTATCAAGAGTGTAATAATTCATGGGAGGGAGCTGTTACTGCGTACTATGCTGGACACTGCATTCCTAATGGCGCACACGACAATGTGGCAGATGGTGGCTCAGGCGAGACCGACTTTCAATATAGGGATAGAATAATTGGTAGGTGGAAGGAGCTTGACGCACTAAGTCAGTAGATAACGCGTATGAACCTTAATAGGCTTAATAACAAATATTTATACATCGGGTGTGCAGTCATTATAATCTGCATATATCTTGTTATAGCTATTTATAGCATTACCTACACGCCGCCCACTCCGAAAGCTGTCGTGACAGACCTCCCCACCATTACTCCAGTAAGCAGCTCACCTAGGCCTCTTATGACTCAATCTGCACCAAAACTATCAACTAAGCTTGCCATTGGTATTCCTGGAGAATTCAAAGTGATATTTGCTGGATCACCCAAGCCTGAAGATCTGACCACTACCCTCGCTCAATCAAGTCTTGATCCCACATCACCAAGCATATCTGTGCCCTTTACTGCCTCCTTTAGTGCCGATTTCAAATCCATGAATATCAAAACAATGGGTACTATTCTTCCCAATAGGATGTATAGTATCTATGTTCGTTTAAAATCAAATAATCATATCGTTGTTAAAAAAAGATTTAAAACCACAAATAATACCATTGTTCCAATTTTAGAGTAAATTACTACTCATCAATAGCATGACCAAGATAATGAAAGACCAATACAAACGACCAATCCAGATAGCTCGCACCCTAAGCGCAATTGTTTTGCTCGGTATCTTTATTCTCCCCCATATACCCCTCACGCATGCACAGAAAGTAACAAGCAATACCTGTAGAACGCTCGTTGGTAGCCCCACGCTAGAACCAGGACAAACCTTAGAGCAGCTTAATGCCAGCCTTGGTTGCGCATCTGCGGGCAATGGTGAAGCACCAGCTGGTCCGTGCCAAGCAGCTCCACCACCACCTGGTGACATAAGAGCGGCTATCATTAGCAGATGGGGCATCACACTAAATATTACACAGAGTCAGTTGTCGTGGGCATGGCAAGAGTTTCACGAGATTGATTGTACTGGTTTCCTACAGGATATTAGAGGGACTCTCGTAGACAGCTGGGAAAACGGTTATGCACAACAATTTTCTTGCCCTGGAGGCAATGGAGAGTATGGACCTACTGATATTATGTTCAGCAGCCAGTGGAATGGGGAGTTTATGCAAGCAATTCTTGTTCATGAGTTGACCCACGTCTGGCAATTTTGTAGCCAGCGAGGAGAAGCGAACCTACTTCAAATCCCATCTGCCTATAATGGGGAGGGTGGCCTAACAAAATACTCTCGGCGTGAATGTCCTAATTTTGCACCGGGTTTTGATCGCATTTACCATGAGGATCAAGCAGACACTATCGCGTTATACTTAAATCCAGATTCTGGAGAACTCACTTGTGGCAATGGGGCGCCAAATCCGTTCGCTGGTGGCAGGCATTCACTGCACAGGGGCGTTGCTCAGAGAGGACTCGGAAGATGATAAATGCTACACAGCTTCAACTAAGGCTCATAGGCCTTGGTGTTCTCGTACTTGTTATTATCAGTATTATTATTTTAGTTCTATACTCTGCTTTCGCACCAAGAGATCAGTCGCTTGACAGTATAGAGGGGGCTCCTACGCCTATTCTGGCTTCTCCTACTCCAGGTGACCCCAAGTCGCATCAGTTCACCCCGCTCCAAAAAACGACTATTGAACAGACTACCGATGAACAAATTCCCCAACAAAATGAGGTTCTCTCAAAACGAAAAGTTGGGGGGGCGACCATCTACACCATCCGCTCGGAAGAACCGGGGAAAACAGATGAAATTAGAACGAAAGATGGCATAGTAGTCTTTGAGAAGACTTCGACTAAAACTAACGCCGCTCCACTACCTAAAATCGCAACTATAAAAAGCAAATACGGAAACCCTGAAGAGACACTTGATAAGGTCGGAGAAGGATTCTACATGTCGGCGTACCTCTATCCGACAAAAGGATTTGCAATCTATGCAAACAAATACACCGGGAGTGTCTATGTAATTCAGAGGTTCCTCTCGATGACTCTGGCAGACTATAAAAAACAATACGGCGAGAACCTTTCCCCTGCTCCCGCGATGCCAAAGGAATTCCAAGAATTATAGGTTACCGCTTATTGCTGCACTCTAATCGGCATGATTAGGTGAAGAAATGAAGCATCATCTTTTAATTTAAATACCCCTGGATTTAAAGGTCCTGTCATCTCAAAGGATAACTCTGATTGGGGAATACCAGAGAGAATATCGAGAAGATATCGCGCATTAAAAGCTATATCATTCTCCTCACCCATTAAGTTGGCTTCTACCTCGACGCTATTTTCTCCAAGAGATGGTGTTTGCGATGAAACAACAATCTTATCCTTCTTCAATGAAAACTGGATGATATTCGCAGCCTCGCGAGCAAAAATAGAACAAATCTTAACGGCTTTTAACAACTCTTCTCTATCAAAAAATGTCCGAGAATTGTGATCAGAGGGAATAATTCGCTCATAGTTAGGAAACTCCGCCTGTATAAGTCTTCCAATAAGCAATGTATCGCCTTGTTCAAAGATTATTTGATTACTCTCTTTTGAGACATACATCCCCATCTCGTCTCCATCTTCCTTAAGCGCTAAGACCTCGCGCATTACTCGTGCTGGCACGAGGAGCGAATGATCATCAACCACTGAGTCTTTGGTCTCACCTGATACTATGTGGTGCTTCAGAGAGAGTCGATAACCATCTGTCCCAACAAAAAGAAAACCACTTCCTTCTTTCTTTATTAATATTCCAGAAAGGGCGGGTCTCGCTGAATCGGTACTTGCCGAAAATACTACCATGGACGTGTCGTGTTTTAACTCTGAGAATTTCACCTTAGCAATTACCTCACCTTTTTCTTCAAACAATTTAGGGAACTCAGATGCTGGAATGGTCTGAAAGGAACTCTTTGTTCTTTTACTTTGAACGAGAAGTGAATTCTCATTTATTACAAGAGTTATTTTTTCATTTGAGAGGGAGTTGATCAATTCAGTAAAGGTCTTTGCAGGAACAGTGATAGCACCTTCCTGTTCAATCTCGGCTGGGATTTGCGACTGAACACCTATCTCTAGATCCGTACTACTGATTCGTAGGATTCCGTTTTCTGCTTCGAGTAAAATGTTAAGAAGTATAGGCAAATCGCTACGAGAAGAGATAGCGTGATTTAAGTAACCTAGTTTTTTTTGGAGATTTTCTGCAAGTATTGTTACCTTCATATATATTTATTAGTTGTTGTAGTAGTGTATAGGGAAAAGTGGAGAAAATCAATGAGAATGTGACCCATAAAAGTTTTCAGTTTTCAGTTTTCAGTTTTCATAAAATGACCAGTTACTCAATAATAAATTGAAAAATCAATGTAAATTGACAACTATGAATTGAGAACTAAATTATATTTATAAAGAGAAAGCACTTTAGAGAGTCCTATATCACAAACACTTCTCTTTTTCTTTGAGCACAATACTTTGGGGGTATCTTGTGCATGAATTTGGGGACAGATAGGGGATAACTCATTAAGAGAGTTTATCCAAAAGTTTTACACACGAAGGGTCTTAGTTATCCCCAGGATATCAGTTGTAATATTAGCCTTGATTTCCACAAGTCCTTCAATCTTACCCACACCGTGCATGATCGTGGTGTGGTCTCTGCCCCCTAGGAGGTTGCCTATCTCAGAAAGAGTTAGCCCCAGCTGCTCTTTAAGAAGATACATGGTTATTTGTCGCGCTTTAACAAGGGAAGCATCCCGCTTTGGGCCTTTAAGCTGTGTTGGCTTAAATCCATAGTACTCACAGACATGCTTGATGATGTCGTCTGCGTGGAGATTTCCCCTTCTTTCTTCACGCATTATCCCTAGTGCTTGCTGAGCAAGCTCAAGTGTGATTCCGGAGCCAAGTGCAGTTGCTTTAGTAACAACACGAAGAAGTAGCCCCTCAAGACTTCTCGTGTCCTCTACTCTCTCTGCAAGAAGCGTAGCAACATCCATCGGAAGGACATATCCAAACTTTTCTGCCTTCATTTGTAAGATGGCAGTCTTTAGTTCAACCGTCGGAGTTTCTATGTCCACAGTTAGACCTCCTGCAAATCGAGAAGATAGCCTCTTTTCTAATTTTTTAATCTCACTTGGTGGTCGATCAGAGGATAGGCATATCTGCGCCTGGTTGTCGATAAGAATATTAAAGGTATGAAAAAGCTCTTCCTGCACCTTTTCTTTTCCTTCTATAAACTGAATATCATCTATTAGTAAGAGAATTGCTGAGCGAAAGCGCTTCTTCATCTGCGCTGTTGAGTTAGTGCGAATGGCGTCTACCACCTCATTAGTGAATTCTTCACTCGTTATGTAGATGATTTTCTTATCAGGCTCCCGCTGATATACCTCATTCGCGATTGCATGCATAAGATGGGTTTTGCCAACCCCTACTGGCCCATAGATAAAAAGTGGATTATAAAAACTTCCTAAATGTTTTGCCACTGTTGATGCTGCAGTGTGCGCAAGTTGATTACTGCTTGAGACAGCAAAAGAGGCAAAGGTATGTTCTGGCCGCACTCGAGGCAAATGCCCTACAGCTAGGGGCTGAGTCCTTGGTTTTTCATAAGCGGGCGCGGGAGTGACAGCCCCTTCTTCAGCGAAAAGAGGACCATTTTTCTCTACGCTTTTTAATAATGGAAGAGATTTGGTAATAAACAATATTGAGTTATCTGCTCCTGTTTTTTCATCAATGAGCACCTTAATGTCGCTTTGAAATCGTTTCTGTAGGATGTCGCACATCACTGTTGAGGGAGCAGCAATTGTTGCGATATTTTCCTCAAGTGAGATAAGTGCTGTATGGCGAAAAACAGTCACAAAGTTAGCTGTAGACACCCTTTTTTTAATTTCCGTGAGCACATCATGCCACAGTAGTGTAGTTTTTTCCTCCATAGATATACTCCTTATATTCAGGTTTACAAATAGCTTATAATACCCGTAGCTTTAAATCTGCCATTATTTTTGTGCAAATTCAAGGCGGAGTGGTATAGATTTTTGAGAATACCAGCAGGGTAAGGTTTGGGAATGAGCAGCGGTAATACTAGTCAGTCTACTAATGTGGATAACTCCTGTCAATATGGGAATTTATTATTCTCAGAGTCTTTTCATCTGTGGTTAAATCTGATATACTCCAGTATATGGAAAAGTTTATCACCCTTAAGAAAAGTAAGCGTCAGCGTAAGCACGGATTCCTCACGCTTATGAAGACACATGACGGGAGAAAAGTTATAAAACGTCGTCGTGCAAAAGGTCGTAAACGATTGACTATTTAATCTCGCGCATGCTTCCCAAATCACATCGTCTCCCCCATTCGGTTCGCTTAAATTCTGCTCGATCACTTCGTACTGAATTTTTTATGATTAAATCCATTTCCACGAGTAATCCTGCCTCTCGTTTTGGAGTAGTGATCAGTAAAAAAGTAGACAAGAGCGCAGTCGCTCGCAACCGTATGCGAAGAGTTATACATCAGGCAGTAAAATCATCTCTTCTTCTTGTTTCGGGTAGTCACGATGTCCTCTTCATCGTTCAAAGGCCATTTGAAAGTCTTGCAAAGCAGACGGAGGAGGAAATAGTAGCCTTTTTGAATAGAACCGCATAAAGAATATGAAAAGACTCTTACTTAGTATTATTCGTTTTTACCAGGTAATACTTTCCCCCTTTATCCATCAGCTGGTAGGGGTTGGTCCTGGCCAAGGGTGTCGTTTTGCGGAGAGTTGTTCAGTATACGCCGCAAGAAGCATACATAAATATGGTATACTACGTGGATCACTAATGGCAGGAAGGCGAATTCTCGCCTGCCAAGCCTTTAGGAAATAAATATGGGAGAAATATTTACACTACTCTTTATTCAACCAATTGCCAATGTTCTGATAGCTATTTATCAGCTGCTCGTTTTTCTCCACATCCCTTCCCCTCTTGGATTTGGGATTATTCTCCTCACCATTGTTATACGGCTGATTCTTTATCCGTTAATGGGAGCGCAGCTTAGGTCCTCCAAGAAGATGCAGGATGTTGCGCCACTTCTCTCTGCGCTCAAGGAAAAATACAAAGGAAATGCTTCCAAGATTCAGTCAGAGACTATGCTTCTGTATAAGCAAAACGGTATTAATCCAGCAGCGGGATGTCTACCGGTTATTGTTCAGCTTCCCGTTATCTGGGGGCTATATTCCGTGCTCTCTGAGGTCGTTAAGTTCACATCGGTTGGCGATGTGAATAAGCTTGTCTATGTTGACTCTCTCAGGCTTACCCAGATGTGGGACCTTCACTTTTTTGGGATCCCACTCGGTCAGACTCCAGCCCAGCTGCTAACTTCCGTTGGGTTCGCTATTTTGATTCTCCCTTTCTTAACAGGTGCATCGCAGTTTATTCAGTCAAAGATGATGATTCCTGCTAAGAAGCCTGGCACAACTACTGTTAAGAAGGACGCTACTGCAGATTTTATGACAGCATTTCAGACACAGTCCCTTTATATCTTCCCTTTGATGATTGGATTTTTCTCCTATAACTTTCCGGTTGGACTATCTTTCTACTGGATAACCTTCACTGTTTTTGGTATTATACAGCAGTATTTGATGATGAAGGATTCTCCGGCAGTAGTTATGCCAGTAGAAGTACCGGTTAAAAAGCTTAAATCAAAGACTAAAAAGAAAAAATAATTATGACTAAGACACCTGATGAAATTGCAATTTTTAAAGAAGTAACAGAAAAGCTTCTTCTAGAGCTCGAGGTTGCTGGTACAGCAGATATTCAGCTAAAAGATGAGATGGCTGAAATTGTTTTGCAAACAGAAGAAAGCGGACTTCTTATTGGATATCATGGTGAAATTCTCGAGGCACTGCAGTTACTTATATCTCTAATAGCTTCTCGAAAGACTGGTCGTTTTATCCGAGTGTCACTTGAGGTTGGAGACTATAAGAAAAATCGAACAGAGTATCTTGAGCGCTTGGCACAGCAGACAAAAGATAGGGTTCTTGAAGAGGGTCGACCACACACTCTCTCTGCACTTAAAGCTTGGGAGCGACGTATTGTTCATGTGATTTTGCAGGATGATCAAGAAGTTACTTCTGAATCAATGGGCGAGGGTAAAGAGCGGGTCTTGGTTATCAAGCCTCGCGGATAATCCTTCCGAGACTCTCTTTCTTCTCCTACTCCTTTTTTTGCCAACACAGTTAGGGAAGCATTTTTGGCCCCCGTTCTCTTTTATCAATGGTCTTCGAATTGACTACCTATCCCCCACCCTCTATTTAACCGATATCATTATCATGTTGCTCTTTATTGAAATGTTGCCTCTCCTCTTTCATCAGATGAAGGTGAGAGTTATACTTCCTTTTATAATCGGAGTCTTGGTTTTGCTTACTCCATCGCTTTCCTCCCCATGGATGATAGGAAGTCTTTTTGGCACCATAAGAATTATTGAAATTGTATTCCTTGCATGGATAGTTGCTCATTTTATTAGTGATAAGCGTCTCTATCATAGGAGCGTCACTGCGATCGCTTTTTCGGTTATTGTTGTCTCTGTTCTCGCAGTCTGGCAATTTCTTCTCCAACATTCAGTTGGTGGATTATGGTACTGGCTCGGTGAGCGTAGTTTTTCTGTCTTAACGCCAGGGATAGCAAATGCCAGCCTATCAGGAAATCTGGTGCTTCGTCCCTATAGCATGTTCCCCCATCCAAATGTCCTAGGTGGATTCTGCGTTGTAGTTGTTTGTTACCTTCTTTACTTTCCCGTCCACGCCTCTCATAAATTTATAAGAGGTCTCGTGCTAGCTGCAGTGTTCTCTGGTGTTTTAACGACAATAATAAGTATGAGTAGGTCTGCGATCCTCGTTCTTGGACTCGTACTTTGTTTTAAGCTTTTTCAGCTTGGAGTCAAGAGTTTAAAGCATGGACTCTTACTTCTTGTAGCAGGAGCGCTACTTATTGGCGTCTTATTTACTTCTGGAGCATTTACTAGGTTTAGCACGCTGCGTACATCTGACGAAGCATTAGTTGTGAGAGAAGAACTGATGGGGCATGCAGTAAAGATCTTTGAAAATAACCAACTCGTGGGGATAGGGGTTGCTAACTTTCTCCCTGTTCTAGCAGAGCAGATGCCTCCCCTGCCTAGATATCAGGATCTTCAGCCGGTTCATTCATTATATCTCCTGATTCTTGTAGAGACCGGACTCATTGGCACAGCGTTTTTCATTATCGGAATACTTTTTTGTCTTTACATGATATTTGGGTCGACCTCCCATCGCTTCTCAAAACTAATATTGCTTACTGCCATTTTACTACTGGGCCTAACAGATCACTACCTGTACACGATTCATCAAGGACAGCTTATGATGGGATTTGTGTTGGGTGTTATTCTCTCGAGATTTGAACGAAAGGATTTCACTGATCTAAGGGCGAAAAATCGTGGAACAGGCGGCCAACAACTGTCCTCAAAAAAGCCCGTGTCTTCAAGCTCCTTGAAAATTCCACGAACCCGTAGTGGAAGAAGAACAAAATAGGCCATTTGTACATGAGTCTGCTTGGAGTATATAATGAGCATACTGCCTATGTCTGCGCTAGAAAATTCCTATCCTATTCTTATTCTCGACCAGCAAGGAATAATTGGTAGAGCACTTGCGCTTCGTCTGGAGCAATCATACCTAAGTGTTTTAGTGAGCTCTCAAAAAGTAGAGAGGCCAAATATTATTTCAGTACCATTTAAGCAGAGGATTCCCAAGATCCCGAACAACTCCTTTTCCCATCTTTTTCTAGTGTATCAAGGAGAGCGAGAAATTGAGAATGCCCTTCCCTCTTTTGTGAGAAAGGCGGTAGATACCAATGCTCAGCTTATATTTATCACAACAATTTTTTACTACCAAGATAAGATAGCTCAAAAGTTATTTACGCTCTATGAAAAGTCAATCGTCATAGTGCTGGGAGATATCTTCAATGAATCAGCGAGCATATTGGGAACACCTGTTAACTCACTCCTTTTTCAGGCAAAGACTGAGGGTAGAATAGGCTTACGAAACGATGGGCTTGAGTTGCTGTTTCCCATCTTTATAACAGATGCTATTGAAGGAATTGTCGCCGCTTCATTTGCCAGGGTGCAACCAGGTGGGGTCTACGCAGTTCTGCCACCTCATCCGGTTACCCAGCTTGCTCTTAGTCATGCGCTACAGAGGATGTATCCTCTTCTAAAGGTTGACTTTATTTTACAAAAGACTGGCGCTACTGCTTATAAACTTCCATCATCTGCCCTTCCGGTCTTAAGTAGCTATAATCTGGATAAGAGGCTTGCAGACGTGGACTTAACTCACACGCCACTTGCTCCCCGAGCTAAATTATCGCGCAGACCAGCTAGTTCGAGGCCGAGTCCTAGAAAAAGAGTGGCCCTGTTTTTGCTCTCCATGGCCCTTTTTATTATTAGCCTCCCCTTTCTTTTAACCATTGGCTCTGCTGTCGTGGGAGGTTTATTGCTCCAGCGTGCAGAAGGCCAAGTGAGGAGTGGTGATATATCAGCTGCCCTTTCTACCACTCAAGCTGCATCTTCTTTTCTTCGACTCTCTGACCAGACTGCGATAACTCTTCGTGGCGGAATTAGCCTGGTGGGACTGTCAAATGAAGCTGTTGGATTTCAGTCCATGATCCATACAGCTTCAAAAATTGCAGATGCTAGTACTCAGCTACTTGAAAGCGCGGTTAAGATTGAGAGACTTATTGGTGGTATTTCTCAATCTAGTAGGCAGGATTATCAGGATGGAATAAATCAATTTAAACAGGGCGTAAATGCGCTACAGGCAGCTCAGGTAGAGAATAATTTACCAGTTGAGTATAGAGATAAATTGATAAAAATTTCAGAACCACTTAGCCTTCTGTCGGGTCTTATCGATACCACGCCTACGCTCCTTGGATTTAATGGAGAGAAGACGTACCTCATCCTTTTTCAGAATAATTTCGAACTCCGTCCAGGTGGAGGCTTTATTGGATCATATGGACTGCTCCACCTTAAAAATGGAAAAATTGAGGATTTAACTATTCATGACGTTTACGATGCTGATGGAAAATTAAAGGCTGAGATCACTCCCCCATTTGCCCTTAATCGTTTTATGGGGGCATCTCATTGGTTCCTGCGAGATAGTAATTTTTCTCCAGATTTCTCTCAAAGCGCTTCTCAGGCAGCATCATTTTTAAAATTAGAAACAAATCAGGATGTTGACGGGGTGATCGGCATTGACGTCACGTTCCTCAGTAGTCTGCTCGAGGCTACTGGACCATTGAAGCTGGCAAATTATAACAAGGTCCTCACCAAGGATAATTTTTATCTTGAAACACAGTCTCAGGTAGAAAATAATTTTTTCCCAGGTTCGACACAGAAAAAGGATTTTTTACGAGCAGCTGAAGAGGAGCTATTGGGGCGTTTGAAGGATCGACGTTTTTCCTACCTGTCGCTCGCAACTGTTATGATGAAGGCAATTGATCAAAAGCATTTACTTTTCGCATTTCCCGATCAAGCAACACAAAGGCTTTTTAGTATTAACGAGATGTCTGGAACAATAGGGGAGATGCGCCAATCTAACTCGGGGTTATTTCTTGATACGGTGGGAATAAGTGAGGCGAACATTGGACAGAATAAAGTTAATTATTATCTCAAACGCTCATTAAAGCACGACGTTATGATTGATGGAGAGGGGACTCTAAATGAGCAGTTGAGGATTACCTACAGCAATACGAGTACTAAGAAGAGTCCCTTTGCGGGGGATTACAAGGCATACCTTCGTATCATTGTTCCAATAGGGGCTGTTCTGACAGGTATTCAGCTAAGCGGTGTGGAGCAGGACATAATTCCAGCCATTACAAACGAGAACATCTATCAGGCAAAGACATTTGTTGCCCCAAAGGGGCTAGAGGTTGAGTCAACCACAGAAAAAGGGAGGTCGATTTATGGATTTATGATACAAGTTCCACAGTCAGCGACCAAAGAGGTGCTGGTGTCATATAGGCTTTCTCTGGGGGTACCTCTTGGGCTACCAGTGTGGGAATATAGTTTGCTAACCCTAAAGCAGCCTGGAACCTTATCTGACCCTTATTCTCTTACGGTACATTATCCGCTTGCTACAAAGCTACTGCGCTCATCTCGCCCGGTCAATGATCTTGGTGGGAAGCTGAGTGTTGATTCTGTTCTTGAAAACGACCTACCCCTTTCCCTTACGTTCGTTGCAAAGTAGTCAGCTACTGTTTCTATGCGGTCTTCTCTCATTTTCACTATGAGGATTATTGATTACTTCTACAAATCCGCACTTGTTGTAAAGACCATAGAAGCTTCATCCCAATCCGCGCAAGTTGTTACTAGGTGAAGAAAATATAGGAGTTCCTTAGAGCCTTTTACACCTAGTAGTGTGGTGACTAAGAATTTATCTTCCAAGGAGCTTCTTCAGCTGAAGAAGAATATTTGTTCGTTGTTCCTTTGATTTAAGAATCTCAATCACTGGAGGCAAAAGGGAAAGCAAAACAATCAGCCCAATAAGGGGGAGCAGGTAGCGATCAATGTCTGGAATAAGTTTGCCCAGGAAGTATCCAAGAAGGGGAAG
>Ga0105047_10006233_pt1 | contig 20259 bp, 12 predicted proteins | sample MAT04_FD_78384 | JGI IMG/M metagenome (GOLD analysis project Ga0105047, IMG submission 78384) | Freshwater microbial communities from Lake Fryxell liftoff mats and glacier meltwater in Antarctica - MAT-04 (megahit assembly) | ecosystem: Environmental > Aquatic > Freshwater > Ice > Liftoff...
GTGGAAGAGAAACAAGCGAAATCGCGTTGTTTGTTATCCTGAGCGCAGTCGAAGGACAAACAATAAGCGTGTAGCGAAGTTTTGATTGTCCGAATAGGTCGGACCGAAGCAATCGCCTTTTTTTCGCCTTGACTTTTGTTTACTTTTTTGTCAAGAAAAAAATGAGAAAAGAAATCTGTGGAAACTGTTCGCTGGAAATGGCAACTAAAACTGACATTGAGGTATTTTACGTCAGTACAAATAAAAAATGAATACTCAGCATAACAGGAAGTGTACCTGATGCTTACTGGCAGCGACTTTCTTAAAAGTCTTGTCTTTTAGAGCAATCATTAAAATCTACCATTGGGTATTAATACGGATAGTCAATAAACCATTTAAAGCTTTTCTATGACAGCTTTGAAATTTCTTTAAAGGGCCATCCCATAAGATAAGGCAGGACCCTATACCGTTCTAAAGATCACAGAATTACTAAAGAACTATCTGAATAAAAAGCAGAAATACTCCTCCTAGAATTGAACATGGTGGGCATTTATTTGTGGAAGAATGAGTACGTTAATAACGACATTTTAGATGGCATTCAATGGAGCCTAAAGTTGATCTATATTGCGGGGCAGATGAAGGAAATAGATGGCAGCATTGCCTATCCTGACAGTACTTTACATTTCATAAAGGAAGGCCGTGTGTTTACTTCTTTTTTGAACACCCTCAGAAAAATGATCGGAGAACCTCATTCATTTACAGATAAGTGTGAATACAAGCAGCCTTGAGATTCTACCGGTAACGTATATTTAGTAGTCAATGAGGCTCGAACCATATCCTGCTTTCCAAGTATACAATTTTCACTTAGAGAAATATGTTAATGGTATTGGTATAAAATCCTTTACTATAATCAATATTGAAGACAAAGTCCTACACCACTAAAAAAGGCTGCCTCAAAGCAGCCCTTTTCTATAAATCGATGGTACTCTTAATCAACTTTTTTGATCTTATCAGTAAAGCTTAAACTATTGTTTTCATAGATCTGGATGAAATAAGAACCAATGCTTAGGTTATTGATATCAATAGTTATAGTCTGGCTTCCTTGCGACATAAACGTCTTCACCATTTTCACTGTTCGTCCATTCATATCCAGTATTTTAACAACAGTATTCTGTGGTTTCTCAGCCGTGATATTTACATGAAGAACATTAGTCGCAGGATTCGGGAATAAATTGACCTCAACCTGCTTGCCTGACCTCTCAAGATCAAGGATATGAGTTGCAATAGTGGTACGTCCATCTATATCTACCTGCTCAAGACGATAGTAATTATGTCCTGAACCAGGTGTTGCATAAGTGCACGAATAGTTCAATGCAGAAGCACTATTACCTTGTTCAGCCTTACTGTCAATACGAGCGATTGTTCTGAAACTCATCCCGTCTGTACTGTACTGGAGATTGAAATGACGATTATTAATTTCCTGGCTTGTATTCCATGTCAGAATATCTTCGTTCCCAGCCTTCATTCCGTAAAAAGATGAGATGGTTACAGGCAATGGAACATTCAATGTCAGTCCACCGACATTAGAAAAGCCACCTAAAGTACCCGAAGGTGAATTCATTGCGGTCGACAAATTAGACCCATTGATAAAACCGATAGCAACAATTTGTGTTTTTCCGGTTGCAGACACTAATTGAAATTGCAGATTCGGCACACTACCTGCTAGCCAGTTAACAGTATTCGTAAAACGAAATCTGCCAAGAGTATACGCAACACCAATTACTAACGGCACGGCATTTACAGACGGAACTGTTGTAGATACTGCCTTGAGCTGATTATTATTATATAAGACAGAAACACCTGTTAACCCGGAAAAAATAGGATCTCTTGTGCCCGCAATGTAGGTATAGGAGGATCCTGCCGGAGTTCCGCCATTCAGAATAGCACTATTAAAATTGATCCCAAACTGGTAGCCTCCAAGATTAACGGCAGAAGTGCCATCATTCATAATTGTAACATCAAATTCGATCGTGTTTGTTGTCGAAGTTGCATTTTGCAGGGACATCACCAGGTGGTCTGCAGAAAACCCTCTAAAGGGGATAATCGATAGGCTCAATAATAGAAGAGCCAGTGTCATTTGTTTGATAATATTCATAATCTTCATAAATTAAAAGTAAACGTTTTTATTTTCGCGTTAAAGGTAATAAAATATTCTTTTTAGGAGTTAAAACCTTGCTTGCACCAAGAAAACATCTGATGAATTTTCTCTTCAGGCGATTCTGAAATGAGATATTGGACAATTATGAAATCCTGCTCCACACTTCTCTGTCTTTTCTGGTCAACAAAAATGCTTTCAAATTTTTATTCTCAATCAGTTCGAGATAAGGATCTTTTTGTAAGACTTCAATGGCAGCTTCCCTTGTGATCTCCATAAGATTTACATCCTTCACTATATCTGCCAGTTTCAATTCAGATGTGCCGCTTTGCCTGGTACCATCTATCTCGCCTGGTCCGCGAAGTTCCAGATCTTTTTCTGCTATCGCAAAACCACTGCTCTCGGTCACCATCGTCTGCATACGTAATTTTCCCATGGCCGATATTTTAGTGGTAGTCAGTAAAATACAATACGATTTATCGGCACCTCTACCTACGCGACCACGCAATTGGTGAAGCTGTGATAATCCAAAACGTTCCGCACTTTCGATTAGCATCACACTGGCATTAGGCACATTGACACCCACTTCAATAACCGTTGTGGCAACCATGATCTGTGCCTTACCTTTTACAAAGCCATTCATATTGGCCTCTCGTTCATCAGGTTTTTGTTTTCCATGCACCATGGCAATATTATAGGATCGTTCAGGAAAGAATTGTTTTACCTGTTCATAGCCTGCAAGAAGATTTTCATAATCTAATTTTTCACTTTCTTCAATCAATGGGTACACAATATAGGCTTGCCGGCCCTGATCAATTTCCTCTTTAATAAATTCCATCACTTTCGCGCGTTGTATCTCCGGTCGATGAACGGTTGTAATTGGTTTTCGACCCGGTGGCAAATGCTTTATCACAGAAACATCTAAATCTCCGTAACTTGTCATGGCCAGTGTGCGTGGTATAGGTGTGGCCGTCATTACGAGCATATGCGGATGCAATTCATTTTTCTTCCATAATCTGGCCCGTTGCGCTACCCCAAAACGATGTTGTTCATCAATGATACAAAGTCCAAGATTTTTAAATATAACAGGGTCTTCTATAAGCGCATGTGTACCGATCAGAAGATGAATCTCGCCTTCTTCCAGTTTCTTAAGCAAGACCCTTCGTTCTGCCACTTTTACTTTCCCGGTTAAATATCCAATATTTATATTCATATCTTTCAACAGATCACGGATACCAGCTAAATGTTGCTGTGCAAGGATCTCCGTGGGCGCCATCAGACAAGCCTGAAAGTTATTATCTATTGCAAGAAGCATACAAAGTAAGGCTACGATAGTTTTTCCGCTTCCGACATCACCCTGTAATAAACGACTCATTTGTGTACCGGTTTGCGTATCCAGTCTGATCTCGCGAAGCACTTCCTTCTGATCGTCTGTCAGCTCAAATGGCAAATGTTCTTTATAAAACGTATTGAAGAATTCCCCGACTTTCAGAAATTTATACCCATGGATAATTTGTCTGTTCAATTTCAGTTTGCAAATCCCTATTTGATGCGTAAACAATTCTTCAAATTTCAGTCGGTGAATTGCTTCCTGAAGTAGAAGATTATTTTCGGGGAAATGAATATTCCTTATTGCCTTGTTGCGGGATATTAATCGATGATGTTGAAGTACCGGCAAGGGTAGATTTTCTTCTATATCTTTTTCATGAATCTGCGTAAAAAGTTGTTGCACAAGTTTCACATAGTTTCTTCCCGACAACCATTTTGACCGGAGTTTTTCTGTGGATGAATACACCGGCATAAAGGAAGGCAGATCTTCCAACGAAATATTTTCGAGTTTTTCTAACTCAGGATGTGTCATGGTCCAGTAGCCATTAAACCTTACTACTTTGCCATATACCAGAAAATTTCCTCCTTCGCTTATAAGCTTTTCCATCCCATTGATTCCCTGAAACCAAACCAATTCGATCATCCCGCTGTTGTCTTTCAGATTGGCTGCCAATCGTTTGCTACGTCCATTTCCAATCACTTCGCTAAACGTTATATTCCCAATCAGTTGCACTATACTACCATCTTCCTCAATATCCTTTATCTGTGTCATTGTGCTTCTATCGACATAACGGAACGGATAAAAATGAAGCATATCACCGAAGGTGGTAATATCCAATTCCTTCCTCAGCAATTCTGCTTTATAAGGGCCTACACCTTTGAGGTATTCGATTGGAGTGAGTAGTATATGTTGACTGTTGGTAAACATGAAGCGGCCTCAAAAGTAAAGGAAAATGACATGCCGTATTGAAAATTTTACCCATAAGATTTCGGTCTGGCCGGACTTAAAGGCGGGATGAAAATGTGACGTTTTAATGGATGCGAACAGTTGCAGGCTGGCTCACATGGTGTTTCTATTATTATTATTATTCCTTCACAATTTTTCTGATTCCTTTGCTGCCGTCGGGAAGTGTTATTTCGAGGAAATACACACCTGCTGAGAATTGACTGATATCCATTTCCACAGGCGAAACCGTATAATCCTTTTGTGTAAGAAGCTCTCCAACCAGATTATACACCAGCACACTCATGCTTGTAGAATAAGGATAGTCTATCCTGATCAAACCTGAGGTAGGATTTGGATAAATTAAAATAGCATCGTTCAGATACTCCTGTATGGATACTCCCGATGAATTGACCTGGAAGCAGGAATCTTTGATACCGCAGGCATTATAGCTTCGCAGGCAAACCGTAAAGATGCCATTGGCACTATAGCTATGGTTCACAGTGGCGTTTTGAATAGGGTATATACTTGTATTCCCATCACCCCATATCCATTTCAGGCTATCCACCGTTCCTGCCACAAAACCATTTACACTCACCGTATTCCCGCTTACGTTGATAAGGCTTGGGTATAACGAACCTGTGTTGCAATTGCAAATATCGGAGTAGGCTATTTTGCTGATAAAGAAATCTCTTTTAGCTCCGCCGTTGTAATAAATGCCTTGCCCAAAACTGTTGTACAGGCTGTCATTGTAAATACCACCAACAAAAATGTTATCATGTTGATCCGATACAATGGATTCAATAAATCTGAATGTTGATCCCGCACCATGTTTTGTTCCAACTCCCCAATTGGCCAGACCAGTTGTTGCAGATATAGATATGATGCAAATTCCACCGTTATTGGAAACTGTATTAGGAGCCTTTAAAGTATCACCATTGTTTAGAACAATAAGGCCATTGTATGCACCTATTAAAATGCTTTCTTTGTTTTTTCCAATATAGCGCCCCCTTACATTTGTCCAATCATTTTTAGGGCTCATTTGTGAAACCCATAATGCAGTATTCAAATCAGCGGTATCCTTACAAACGATGTAATTATTCCATTTTGTTGTATCAATTACATTATGAATAAGATTCCCATATACGGTTACACCTGAATGAGCATTGCCTGCTGTATACATTTTACCATCTTTGAAAATCATATTACTAAACTCATAAACCTCGTAACTATTCCAGGGATTTCCACCGGTTTCCTGATGCCATTTATAATTGCCATTCACTCCAAATCTTGAAATTATTATTTTGTAGGTGGGATTAGGAGGTAAGGTAGTAGAGACAATTAAATTCCCACCAATAATCAGTGAGTCCTCCTGAGAGCTATACGCTATATAATAATCATTGTTATACTCGGCAAAGCGAAGAGGATCTGATCTTAAATTTCCAATAAAATCCAACTGAATGATAGAAATAAAATTCCCTGTAGCGGTATCAAATTTTGCCACATGGGGTGCCTTATGGGTTGCCTGAAACCCTTGCCAGAGAATGGTAGGATCAAAATTAAGATTCGGGGTTGTCAGTACCACTAACTCTCCCTGTTCGTTCATGATCATCGCTTTTGAATACATTACTGTGAAGCTCATTGCTGTAAATGGAAGGGGATTGCCGGGAAATTTCAGCCAGACCCGATGTCCGTTTGAGTCTAGTTTTAACATATACTCTGTCAAAGCCGGATCATACGGTAAATTCACAATCGTATCAATAATAGTGGCACCTGCAAGAGGCAAATAGTTAGAGCCGCTTTCGCCGCTAAGATACACATTGCCGTTACTGTCCACGCACATTCCACCGATACTTGCATACCCATTCCCGCCTATTTCCTTTACCCATCGGAGTGTGCCATCGCAGGTATAGCTGCATACAAACGAAGCCAGTGTTGGGTTAGCCCTGTAAAATGTATCAATGGTGAAATATTCTTCTGCATTATCGAATGCAATGTAAATATTGCTGTTTCTGTCTATCCCCATCATCCGGGCACTTTCTCCTGAGTTCTGCACATTGCCCGCACTTCCGCCGCCGCCTTTTACCCATTGCCAGCTTGGTGTCTGTGCATACATTTTTTGAACGCTTGTAATTTCAAACAATAGCAAAAGGCTTATTATAATGGAAAAAATATTTTTCATGTGTATTAATTTAAGACTGCATATGCAGTGAGTATAAAGTTAAATGACGGAATGTGTATAAAAAAACTTCTGCCTCCTTAATGTGTATCAAGGAGACAGAAGTCTGACAAAGACCTAATCGTGTTGAACTACGAATCGTTTTGAAGGTATTGCATGCGAACCTCCTTGTATGCTTGCGAGGTAGACGCCGGAAGCCCAGTTCATTCCCTGTAATGTGAACATGCCGGTTTTGCCGGTAAGTGTTTCTGACAGTATAATTCGGCCTGTCATATCGTGTATTTCAAGTATCCTGTTATGGTCATCTTCAAACGCATACTTCAGATTAAATACGTCATTCGTGGGATTAGGATAGATCGTAAAGGCTTCGGGTACCAGGGCATGTGTTACAGGGTCTGGGTTGGCGGGTTTAGCCACACAAGTAGGGAAAGTAACCGGCACTTTAACGAGGCATTTTTCCGATCCACATATAATGGTTACCAATAAATAGATGGTTGCACCCTGATAAGAAGTTATATTGCTTCCCAACATCACATCAACAGGCGATGCAGGGTTGCCTGATGTAATAGGATACGCAAGTGGCCAGGGATTAAGTGAATAGGTATTGGGCAACGGATTGTTGTTTATATCCACCAATCCCACATTCACATTCCCTACAAGGCAGCCACTGCCCGATGTCCAGTCAATAAGTAATGAAATAGTATATTCATGCGAATACACATTGGAAGATTCGCACGACGCTGTCACATCCACCTTAAAGTCGCAGCAGGGGCTTGTTTCCAGGTTCCAGGGTTTACTTATTTTTGTACATACATCATTTGTCAATGACCATTGGTATACTTCATTTGGATTTCCCGCAGTAGATACATCTACCCAAAAAGGCTCAAAAGGTGAGAATGTTCCCGAGGGAGAATAAGGGCCATTGAAAGGCATGGTAGAACCACCCATTAAATATTCCCATGCATCAAACGGAATAAGATGGGGAGGGTTGATAATTTTAGGAAGTTCTGCTTCACAGTATTTTGCACAGCCCTGCGGAAAACGCCAGAAATAGCTTTCTCCTGATTCGGGTACTATAATATCGGCATAGCTTTTACAACCCCAGGTATCGGTTCGCCAGCAACGATAAATACCACCCGAGTAAACATGGGTGAAATCGCCCCAATTACCATTACTCCAATTATATTGCGACGGAAGGCTCAATGATGGCTTGCAGATAATTCTACATCATATTTGTCGCAATCAAGGATAGTATGGCTCAATGCCGGAGGCGATGGGTTTGCATGTACAGTGACTGTAAATGGGAGCGAAGTAATACTGCATCCACTGCTATTGGTGGTGGTACAGGTAATACTGTAGGTGCCTGTAGCCAGGGAAATATTCAGATTTTGTCCAACGGCAGTGGTTGCGCCGGGTTGTATGGTCCAATTGTAGGTAATGCCGGTTGCTGCCCCACAATCTGCCTTTAATGCAACTAAATCTGGATAGCAAACATCTTTTTTGCCTGAAATAGCAGCAATTGGGGCGGATTTGTAGGTAATATTAAACAAGGGGGGATTAACATTTTTAAGACAACCATGCGCATCAGCCACTTTTACCCAATATAGCCCACTCACGTAGGTGGGTATAGTAAAGGTGCTGCTATTCTGTAAAGGAAAAACAGGGTAGGCCTGATTATACCAGCTATACAATGTAGGGGTGCCACCTGAAAATTGAACGGTTGTACTTGCGGCTACTCCATAGCAGGGGGTTTGAGGGTTATTGGTATATGGCAACGCGGTGGGTGGGAAGGTAGCATAATCAAAAAGATTATCGACAACACTTATACCTTGTTGTGAGGGTGCCGAAATACAACCATATAAATCTTTTACGATTAATGACGGCAGGTAATATCCATTAGGGTCGTAGACTCTCACGGGATTAATGATCCAACTTTCAACAGAAGTTTCTAATGTCCATATATGTTGAATAATATTTGCCATTGGTGTACTTGTGCTTGTAAAGCTGACAGGGGTCTCAATACACGATGATAATGAGGTTGATGTTGAAAGCGGGTCGGTTGTACTTACGGTAAACGAAGCAATTGGAAATGAAGGTATTGTAATGGTTTGTACGGCAGTAGAGCATGTTTGTCCCACCCCTGTACCAATACTGGCAATTAATTGTATGGTATGTGCCCCTGAAGACAAAGCCGGCACATTCACTACAGCAGTCGTTGCAGCTAATGGCGTGCCATCAACCAACCATGTATAGGTTGTAGCTGTTCCTGCAGGATAAACAGACGAATTGTTGGTTAATGTTACATCGTATCCTGTGTTTGCGAAATTACAGGTAATGCCCCACTTGAGTGCAGGAACAAGGGGAACTATTACCTGCCCTGTTTGTTCTACATAACAATGTGCTCCTCCCCCGGAGGAAGAATAGTAATCTACTCCTAATGTCAGGTTATAGATACCGGCCTTGTCTACCAGATAATTATACGAATTATTCTGGATTGGTGTTCCTGTGGTCGTGTAGCTTGCACCGGCAGGTGTATTCAGTGTCCAGTAATAGTTGAAAATATTTATGCCTGCTGTTCCCGCGGTTGAACATGTTGCTGATAGCGTAGCACAGTTTGTAAGCTGAATAGAATACGAACTGATTCCTGAAGGAGCAACCGGCACACAGGTGCCTGATCCACCGGTGGGATTGCAATTGGAATATTGAAGATTCAAAGGCCCTACTGTAATCGGGCAATTAAATGTATTATTGACAATACAATAATAATCACCTTGATTATGTTCGGGTAATGCAGTAGCTATCCCTATCCCTATGCCGATATTTAATGGCACGTCAGTCACTGAAAGAGAAGGTGCAGTAGCTCCTGTGACATCCATTTGCACCCCTGCACCAACCTGATCAAATTGCCATTGATAGGAAAAAGGGGAACCTACGGTGGAGGTATTTGATAAACTGAATACCGTGGTAAAAAGTAAGAAGGTTGGAAGTGTGGGTTGACAAACTACCAGGCTTCCGGTATAAGACATAGCCGCATTGGGCTGCGGATTTACGGTAACTGTAAACCCCATTGAAGTACTATTGCCATTGCATGAAGAAATTACAGTAAGCGTTCCGTTAAACGTGGCTACATTATCTGTGGTATTTGTATAAACATGTGATTGTGTATTCGAATAGGATGAAGATGTATTTGGGGTTGTTGTACCATCTCCCCAATCCCAACTATATTGTGAAGGTGCTGAAGTAGTCGTTACGCAGTTTCCAGTGTAGTTATTACTTGTGCCGCTACAAACGGTTATGCTTGTCACATTTAAAATATCTGTCGACTTTAATATATTAACGGTTTCATCATCATGATGGGGAACACCACATTTAAAAACCCTGCATCTGACCCCACAGGTTGAGGCTGTGGTTCCGGGTAAATGATTCCAGTTAATTGTTATGGCATTGGTTCCCTGCCCTGAGGCAATGCTACCTTTTGTTGGATCTAACAAGCTCCATTCATACAGATCAGGAACAATGCCTCCGGCGATAGTAACGGAATAATTTCCTGTGCCATCCTCACAAATCGGATTAGCGCCTGATCCACTCACAACCGTTGGAATTGCTTCTAATTTATTGACTGTTATGGATGTTGAAGTAGTCGAGTTACATCCGGGAAAATCGCTCCATGCGGTAGATACTGATAATGTGGCCGGGAAGGTTTGAAACGACGCTAAGGACGAAGCCCCTGAACCGGTTACACTATTTGGAGGTGCATTGGTAACAACCCAGTTATAATTTATATCTGAAAGGTTACTTGTTGCCTGATAATTATAATTAGCCCCGGCACAAACTAAGAGATCCCCGGTTATTGCAGACGCATTCGCGGGCGGTAATACAGCCTCAATGATTATTTCTGTCTGACAAAATTGGGGATATGGATTTAATAAAGGGTCCGTCACGCTCGAAACGGACACAACATATTTGCCAGGTGTTGCCCAAAAGGAATTATTCGGATAGCTTATGGTATTACCGGTAGTAGTTGATGTCAATACCAGACCGGATGGAGAGGTTACTACCCATTGCACATCCTGGGTTATAGGTGTTGGATTGCTTATTGTACAAACAATAGATCCTGAAGCCGGGTTGATACATATCTTGGCTGGCGCGTTTACAATTGCCGGTTCTAACACAATCACTTTCCAGTATAAAACCCCGTTGCAACCCGTTAAGGTATTACTATACTCACAATTCACAAAGCAGTAGCCGGGGGCACTAAACAAAACTTCTGCGGTATTTGAATTGTATGACGGAGAAGTAAGAACACCTCCTCCGGCAGGAATAGTATAAGGGAGTACTTCCCAGGTAAAATCTGTTGCCGGCCAGGCAGGTGCACGTAACGTATAACGATCACCAACACAAACAACTATTCCTGCACCCCCCGCTATGTTATTGCCATAAATAATTGGGATATTCATCGAAACAGGGTCTTCGCAATAATCTATGCATCCTATACCACTTACAGTCACTTGCCCAAACCCCGGCACCGCAATAGGGCTGCCGCCTGATAAATCCCACCATACATCTATCGATGGATTGACAGTTGTATAAGGGTTCGGCAAAAGAATTCCGTTCTCTATGATCTGGCCACCATCAATTGTCCATGCATAGCCATCACAACCATTATCAGTGGTATAATTTTCTGTTCTATCCTGGCAGGTTACATTATTACAATAGATCGATAAACCTGAGTTTGGAGAGACTTCAATGCAAAGGTTATAATAATCAGGGCAGTTACAAACATTCGTCACCGTGAGCAATACATCATATATTCCAGGACTTGTATAATTATGTATTGGATGTTGCAAGGACGAATGCGGGGTTCCATCTCCAAAATCCCAGTTTCAGGTGAGGTTAGACACATAGGTTCCAAATGTGGTACTATTAGGAGTCGAAATATCCGTAAATTGAATTGTTTGATTTAAACATGAACTATAACAACCATTTGCTCCTATTGTGAGGCCGGTTAAAAATTCTGCATGTGGTTTTTCAATTCGTTCAATACATTGATCTATTGTCTTCGAACAACCTCCTGTTGATATTTCCTGCACCTGAATATAACCCACGCCAATTGTATTATCCCAGATAACCATTACGGAACTTCCGGTGGCTGTAGTCGCTCCTCCCGGAAAAAAATGTCCACCGGAAACTGTCCAATTAAAAGTGCTGCCTCCCAATCCAATGGCATTATACGTAACAGAAGATCCTTCACAAACTTTAGTACACGGCTCTTCAATTATTAAAGGCGAAGCTTGTCCATCATCAGAATGTCCGTATCCCTGACAAGCCACCTGGCTACTTGAAGTAATAGTAGGGTCAGGCATTTGTCCTACATTAAAAGTGGCGGTGGTGCAGGATGTGTTACCTGCGGCATTCGAAACAAATGCAATCACATAAAATGATATGGATGAGTTAAAAATAATCGTTGCGGATGTACTGCCATTAGGCGTTACCTGAGAATTTGGTATTGAACTTGTAGCCCAAATAATGTTATCTCCCGGGAGTGTTCCACTAATAGTAAACGTGTACGGTATTCCAACACAAAAATTGCCGGTGTTTGGTGATATGGTGCATGCCGCCGATTGAATATAAAATCCGAAAGTGAAGGTTATGAAAATTAGAATAAGTCTGAATATGCTGGTCCTGTTATAAGTGGGGAATACTATTTCGGGGTTTTTGTTGCCCGTAGCTTTTTTGAGATCTTTAATTTTTTTCATTAGTTTTAATTTTAGTCTTTAAAGATATAAGCATAAATCTAATATTTTCATAACATTAACAAATTTACTCCTGCGGGTCTTTGAATGATAATGAATGTATGCATTCGTATGTTGTCGCAGAAAGCAATAACATACATCTATGGACGAAGACATCCTGCTGAACAACTTACTTCTTTTTTATTACTTCAATATCTGTCTGCATTTTTTGCAACATACTCATCATCTCACCCATATTCACCTCCTCGTCTTTTTTATCAGAATTATTCAGGTTGCAAACAAATTTCCAGAGTTCCACCACCTCCGAATTTTTAATACTGTAAGGGGAATAATTTTTATTATCCGAATGAAGTTCGATGGTTTTTCCTTTTTTAAAAAGTCGTTTATAGACCACGCCTTCATCCTTAGTAATCACAATATACGTACTTCCGTTTTCGATGTCATTCAACGATTCGATATATCTGCCAACGACATAGCAACCACTTTTGAGAGGGGGCATCGAATCGCCCTGTATGGGAAATGCACGATGTTTGCCTACTGTTTTAAACGGCAGATTCATCAGGGGTAATTTTTCGATATAATCAGGATCGGCATAGCCTGTCAGGTAACCTGCAGACGCTTTGATCGTCACCACTTCCAGCAAATCATTATTTGCTTTATCGATCATGATGGGAAAGAGGATTCGGTTCTCACCCACCTTCATAAACGATTCTGAATCGAATTTACTCAGGTCGCATTTTACCAATGCATCCACTGCAATATGAAACAGATTGGAGAGTTTAATGACCGTATCGATGGGTGGATCACAACGTTCTTCTTCATAGGAACCGATACGCGCACGCGGAATTTCCAACTGTTCTGCGAGTTGTTCCTGCGACCATTTTTTCAATAATCTCAAATGCCTGATATTCTTGGATATTTTACTCATGCTAAAATATTGAGTAAAGATAAACTAAATTATTTAGTAATTTTAATTTTTAGAAAGAAATAAAAATGGTCCTTCGATTTCGCTTAGGATGCCAGACGACTTCGCTCATGATGCCAGACGACAGCGTAAGGGATAGTAGCGGAAATCCCATGCGCCTCGCATGGATTGAAGCGGATAGCCCGGCCCGCAGGGTACGCCCAAGGGTTGATGCCGATATCTTCTCTTGTTCTCTTTAAAAAAAATAAAAACTTATGGAACGCAATATCGCACATATCGATTTAGACTCATTCTTTGTCTCCGTAGAACGGCTCACCAACCCCGAGCTGAATGGGAAACCTGTGCTCGTAGGAGGCTCCAGCGACCGGGGCGTGGTAGCCTCCTGTAGTTATGAAGCCCGCGAATTTGGTATTCATTCCGCCATGCCCATGCGTACGGCCCGTCTGCTTTGTCCGGAAGCAATTATTGTGAGAGGAGACGGTGAGCAATACAGCAACTATTCCAACCTGGTCACTGAGATCATTAAAGAGAATGTTCCCTCGTATGAAAAGACCTCGATCGACGAATTCTATATCGACTATACCGGGATGGATCGCTTTTTTGGTTGCTATAAAATGGCCACAGAACTCAGGCAAAAGATCATGAAGGAAACCAACCTTCCCATTTCCTTTGCGATGTCGGCCAATAAAACGGTTTCTAAAGTAGGAACCGGCGAAGCCAAGCCAAATGGACAAAAGGAAATTCCATTCGGCACAGAAAAACTTTTTCTCGCCCCCTTATCGATCCGTAAAATTCCTATGGTAGGAGATAAGACCTATCAGCTTTTACGGGGTATGGGTATACAATGGATACGTACGCTGCAGGATATGCCCTGCGAACTGATGCAACAGGTATTGGGAGAAAATGGTAGCCTGATCTGGCGTAAAGCAAACGGCATCGACAACTCTCCCATCATTCCTTATTCTGAACGAAAATCGATTTCTACCGAACGAACTTTTGAGAAGGATACGATCGATGTGGTGGCGCTGAAAGGATTGCTGATCGGGATGACTGAGAAACTGGCTTACCAGTTGCGCGATGAAGGTAAACTCACCTCCTGCGTGACCGTCAAGATCCGTTACTCCGATTTTAATACCTATACCATGCAGGCCCGTATCCCTTACACATCGCTCGATCATGTGCTGATGGAAAAAGTGAATGGCCTGTTTGATAAACTGTATCAAAAACGTATTCTCATCCGCCTGGTCGGGATACGCTTCAGTCACCTGGTGCATGGTGGTTACCAATACAATATGTTTGAGGATACGGTTGAGCAGATCCATTTATATCAGGCGATGGACAGTATACGAAAACGCTTTGGCGAGAATGCTGTTTCGCGGGTTGCGGGGAAAAATTATACGCCTACTGAAGTGAATGCGTTTAACGGGATCACACGATCTGGGTGAGATGTTTCCCTTCGACAAGCTCAGGGGCCGGAAGAAAGGGGAGCCTAAACGCTTTGCTTTTTAGACGAAATGAAATTGTGTGACTATCCGTTAAGCCATCCAAGTGCTTTCAAGACCTCACCCCCGGCCCCTCTCCACATGGAGAGGGGAGCCTAAACGCTTACTGGCAGCGACTTTGATGAAGGTTTTATTTTATGCATTCTGTTGCGACATTACTTTGGGTATTGCGGATAGTCATTCTGAATTTGTTTTAGGAAGAAAAATGTTATTTAGGACGAGCAGTGCGGCAATCCCGAAGCTTCGGGACAGAGGAAATCCTTTGCCAGCGATTGGTCTGATCATGGCGTTAAACTTGAAGGCAAAGATTGGAGCGGAAAGCGTGTCTGCCGCCCAAATCATTATTAAAAATTTAGGTTACCCACAAACTCTTTATTCTATTACCCCATGTTACTTAACTGCCACACTTATTACAGTTTTTGCTACGGCACCTATTCTATTCCTGAATTGCTGCATGAAATCGTACAGAAAGGATATTCTTCGTTTGTACTGACAGATATCAATAATACCTCGGCGTGTCTCGAAACGATCCGACTGATAAAACAAGAAGGCCATAGACTAAAACCCATTCTTGGGATTGATTTCAGAAATAATCATCAGCAACAATATGTGGGGATTGCCAAAAATAATGAAGGCTTCCAGGAACTCAATGAACACCTGACATACCATTTGCATCACCACGAAGAGATCTCTATGAATGCTCCTATTTTTGAGAATGCCTTTATTATTTACCCTTTCGCTATGTATCGCGGCCAGGCTTTAAGAGACAACGAATTCATTGGCATTTCGATCAACGATCTCGCTACGTTGCATCGTTTGCCAATACGGTATATGACCAATAAACTGGTCGCTCTGCAACAAATGTCCTTTGCAGGAAAACGTCAATTTAATATGCATCGTTTGCTAAGAGCCATTGACACCAATACCTTATTAAGCAAACTTCCACCCGAACAACAAGCCACAGGAACGGAACTAATGCCTGATCAAAAAACGATGTATGAACTCTATGCTGACTGGCCCGACATAGTAAAAAATACAGAAACCCTGTTGAATACTTGCATGATTGATTTTGAATATGGGAAACTGAAAAGCAAGAATATTGAATGTGTACACGGAAGTGTAGAAAAGGATATTGCGATATTGCGGGAAGCAAGTGAAAAAGGATTGAAAGAACGATATCCTACAGAAACTGCTGAAGTAAGAGAACGATTAGAGAAAGAATTGGACGTGATTAAAACATTGAATTTTACATCTTACTATCTTGCCAATCGCGAGATCATTCAGTATGCCCGGCAAAAAAAATATTATTATGTTGGGCGTGGCAGCGGTGCCAATAGTCTGGTCGCTTATTTACTATATATCACAGATGTGGATCCAATTGAACTGGATCTATATTTCGAACGTTTTATCAATATCTACCGCAAGAACGCGCCCGATTTTGATATTGATTTTTCGTGGACCGATAGAGACGATATTACCCGTTTTATGTTTGAACGATTTGGCTACCAACATACCGCTTTGCTCGGGGCCTACAATACCTTTCAGCAGGATGCAGTGATTCGTGAACTCGGTAAAGTATTTGGCCTTCCGTCAGGAGATATTGACCGTCTGCAACGGATTCATAAAGAGGATGTAACGGATGAGATTGAACGGCTGATTCTCCATTATAGTAAACTGCTCCATGGTTTTCCAAGTCATTTGAGTATTCATTCGAGCGGTATCCTTATTTCCCATAAACCCATCTCCTGGTATTCAGCCACCAACATGCCGCCAAAAGGATATCCTACAACGCAGTTCAGCATGATGGAAGCCGAAGATATAGGGTTGTTTAAATTTGATATTCTGAGTCAGCGAGGGTTGGGAAAAATAAAAGATAGTCTTGAGATTATCGAAGAGAACCTGGGAATAAAGATCGATGTCCACGATATGTCCACGATAAAAACAGACGAACGTGTCAGGGAATTGATGCGCAAAGGAAATACGATCGGTTGCTTTTATGTCGAATCGCCTGCGATGCGTATGCTGCTTGCCAAACTAAATGCCGATGATTATTTACGTCTCGTGGCGGCGAGTTCTATTATCCGTCCCGGGGTTTCTAAAAGCGGTATGATGCGTGAATATATTCTCCGTTACCGGGAGCCCGATCTACGGGAAAAAGCAAGGGCGCAATTACCTAAGTTGTATGAATTACTCGAAGAAACATATGGCGTGATGGTGTACCAGGAAGATGTGATTAAGATCGCTCATTTATTTGCACGGCTTACGCTCGCAGAGGCCGATGTATTGCGTAGAGGAATGTCGTGGAAGTTTAAGGAGCGAAATGAATTTTCAAAAGTAAAAGATAAATTCTTTTCCAACTGTGCAGAGGACGGTCATGAAGAAACAATGGTGAGAGATATCTGGACACAGATCGAGAGTTTTGCCAACTTCGCGTTTTCAAAAGGACATTCGGCCAGTTATGCCGTAGAGAGTTTTCAAGCCATGTTTTTAAAGGCATATTATCCGATCGAGTATATGGTGGCCACGCTGAATAACGGTGGTGGCTTTTATCGTAAGGATCTGTATATACATGAAGCCCGTATGCATGGCGCCACGATCAAAGCTCCTTGTGTCAATCATAGCAAAGCTATTTGTGTGCTTCGCGATACCACTATTTATTTAGGATTGAATATGATCAGCGAGTTGGAAACAGATAGTATGAAACGTATACTGATGGAACGTGAACGGAACGGTCCGTACAATGATTTGTATCATTTTGTGAACCGCGTGGGCTTGCCTATCGAACAAATGCGCTTGCTTATCAGATCAGGATGTTTTAATTTCTCAATGCGTAGCAAGAAAGAATTACTCTGGGAAATCCATGCCATCCTGCAACCTGTAAGCCGGAAGAAACAGCATGAGGAATTATTTGTAACGGTAGCCCCCGAATGGAAGTTGCCCGAACTCACTCATTCAGATATTGAGGAAGCGTTTGACGAGATCGAATTATTTGGCTTCCCTCTTTGCTCTCCGTTTCAATTGTTACAGGATGCGTTGCCATGCACGTTGAAGGCTTCTCAACTGAAAGATCATATTGATAAAGAAGTGCGTATTGCAGGCTATCTGATAAATGTCAAACAAACACGTACACATACCGGCGAGAGTATGTGTTTTGGAACCTTCATAGATATGGATGGTTATTGGATAGACACGGTCCATTTTCCTCCTGTCAAAAAACTATTTCCTTTTACAGGCCCGGGTTGTTATGAGATTGGTGGTAAGGTGATGGCAGAATTTGATTTTATCTGTATCGAGGTGAATTATTTAAAGAGGCTGCCGATGAAGGATAGGGATAGGGTGTAGATAAATAGGCAAACTAAATTTGGGATTAATAGACATATGTAATGAGAATTATTAGGGCGGCAGACACGCTTTACACTTGTAGTCCTCTCCCGCCCAAAGCGTCGGGATGCGGGCTACCGTTTCAATCGTTGCCGCAATGCACGTTCCATATTGAAAATTATTTTCTAATACAAATTAGTTTAGCTTTATTGGTTAAGTAATATTTAGCCATTTGCTTTTTTCTTAGCTTTGAGAGCGACAAGGTGTTTCTTCGGATCAAAGCTGAATGCCCGACCACTTTCAATTCCTTCGGTTATTGCTGTTCTCAACGCGATTATTTTATTTTCTTCATCTTCTAAAAGACGAAGTCCGGCTCTAACAACTTCACTTGCATTATTGAATCTTCCATCGTTCACGCTGTGCTCAATAAAATTTTCAAAATGGCTTCCTAATGATATAGAAGTATTGCGTCCCATAATTTAAAAATTTTAGCTAAGTTACCAAAAGTTGGTAATTTTTCTAATTTTCAATGAAGTTTTCTGGAGTCTTACATAATGTTAAACCGATAAAACTTCGTGCCCTAATTGTAGGAGTAGGATTGGTCATGCGAAGTTGCTACTACCTTTTCGCTATCCTCACCGTCAACTCAGGAAAACGCATCACCGCTGCAATCCAGAGAATCGCCATAAAGCCGCAAGCTGCCATGATAGGCTGGCCATGCTCCAAATGTGTAGCAATGGCTCCACCAATATAGGCCGTCAGTAATAATGTGCCCAATATGCCAGTTCGAGGAATGAGGAAGAGTATCATTGCACTTAGCTCTACAATACCTAAGATCATATAACTTTGAGGGTTCAATCCCATACCGTCCGCGATTTTCAATGACTCAGGGGTCTGCACTAATTTGCCATAGGCAGCGTAAATAAAAAGAAGGCCCAAGGCTCCTGAAAGAACCCATCCGATAATTATCCGTACTTTACTGTTCATGTAAATGTTTTTTGATGCCGGTATTTAATTTTTCGGCTTTGTTTGAAAGAATGCAAATTGCATCCAAAAATAATCGCTGCCTGTCGGAAATCCAAACCATATCGTTTTTTTTAAAGTGAGCGTTTCTATCAAGTACAAACATCATTCCTTAAAAGTTCGGTGGGATTGACAAACCTCCATAGTTAATAGACCACGCTGGCATTATCCACGACCCGTCCATGTTCTGTGCGAAGAATTCGTGAACGGAATTTCTGAAGGATAGTATAATCATGCGTTGCCATCACAATAGCCGTACCGTAATCCACACAGATAGAATGTAAAAGCACCATGATCTCGTCAGAGGTGTCAGGATCTAAGTTTCCTGTAGGCTCATCCGCCAGAATCAACTTAGGGTTGTTGAGTAAAGCACGGGCAATATCGACACGTTGTTGTTCGCCTCCACTCATTTCATAGGTCATTTTATTTCCTTTTCCTTTCAGGCCCACTTTACCCAAAACGCTGTTGATCTTTTCCTGCATCAGGTTCTTGTCGGTCCAGCCTGTAGCACGAAGTACAAACAAAAGATTCTCATTTACATTACGGTCTGTCAGCAATTGAAAATCCTGGAAAACGATCCCGAGATTACGACGAAGAAAGGGTACGTTCTTCCAGGTGAGGTCGCGAAGATTAAAACCACATACATCGCCTTCGCCTTGCATCAACGGAATATTTCCATAGAGTGTTTTCAGCAGACTCGACTTCCCTGTACCGGTCTTTCCGATCAGGTATACAAATTCACCTTTATGAATGGTGAGATCTACATCACCCAGAATTAATACACCGCCCTGGTAGATCTGTGCGTTTTGAAGCCGCATCACCACTTGCTGATTATCGATCATCTAAATCTTTTTCTTGTGTTGCAAAAATAAACGAAGTGATGGGATTACCACGAATTTTAATTCTGCCTTCGTTCCGCTACAATCCACAACTATACATCCAGCTTACCACCGATTGAACAGACCTGCCCGTCCGTCAGGCGGGTTACACAGATAAATACAAGATAGCACAAAGCATCTTCGCTATCTGCGGAAACTTATCTGTTGACTTGTGTGACAAACAGGCAAACAGGTCTGCGGCATACAAACCACAACCAAATTATTTTACCACAGATTGAACAGATGTCACAGATAAATACAAGATAGCACAA
>Ga0105047_10006237_pt1 | contig 20254 bp, 16 predicted proteins | sample MAT04_FD_78384 | JGI IMG/M metagenome (GOLD analysis project Ga0105047, IMG submission 78384) | Freshwater microbial communities from Lake Fryxell liftoff mats and glacier meltwater in Antarctica - MAT-04 (megahit assembly) | ecosystem: Environmental > Aquatic > Freshwater > Ice > Liftoff...
CAAACGGTGCTGGACACCGAAGGCGAGGGGCTTGTTCACTTCAAGGACTGCTTCACCCATAACGGGCGCCTGGTGGTGGCCTCGAACGAGTACATGAACGCTGACTTCTTGGGCGAGCGGTCGCAGGGTCGGCTGGCCGAGTGGCGCGGCACCGGAGACTGGACCGTGCTGGAGCGCAAGCCGTTCGTGGGGATCGGCGGCATCCTCACGTTTGGCGGCACCATCTTTGCCACCGGGTGGGACCAAGCCTCCGCAATCCTGATGGTTCACACCGCCGCTAACGACCGGTGGACCCGCTACCGCCTGCCCAAGGCCTCGCACTGCTTCGACCACAAATGGCAAACCGAGTGGCCCCGTATCCGGTCGGTGGAGCACGAACGGCTTCTTTTGGACCACCACGGGATGTTCTACGAGCTCTCGCCCCACGCCTACGGGAACCGCGTGTGGGGCATTCGCCCGATTTCAACCCACCTGAGTGTGATCCCGGACTTCTGCAGCTGGCAGGGGATGCTCGTGCTGGGATCGGACAACGCCAGCGCCGACAGCGGGGGCAACTTAACCACCGCCGAACCGCAATCCGGCCTGTGGATGGGCAAACTCGACGACCTTTGGTCGTTCGGTAAGCCCGCTGGATGGGGCGGCCCCTGGTGGTCGGAGTCGGTACAGTCCGGAGAGGCTTCGGATCCTTATTTGATGACGGGCTTCGGGGCTAAGTGCCTGCACCTTTCCCACGACGCGCAAACCGAGATCAGCTTCGATATCGAGCTGGACTTCCGCGGCGACGGTACCTTCTCTCACTACGCATCCCTCGCTACCGACCAGTACGCGGTGCACGTCTTTCCGTCCGGCCTCAGTGCCCACTGGGTCAGGCTGGTTCCTCGGGCCAATTGCTGCGTCACCGCCCAATTCCACTACACCTAGTCGGTTATCGAGGCGCGGCTCCCGAGCGCGGCGAGGTTTCGAGGGCGCGGGTGAGGGCCTCAATCTGTCGGGTGAGGGGAGTGACACGTGCGAGGGGCTGCAGGATCGCGATGAGCAACGCGACCACGACGGTAGCGCCCACGATCGTGCCGAATCCCGAGGCAACTCCGGTAAGGAATCGGTAGCCCAACCGCGGTTCTTGGTTGAGACGCACCAATTCCTCTAGGAGATGGATCATCCGATCTTGGGAAGGTTCGGGAGGGGTCTTTGTTGGACTCATAGACTGTAGGACGCCTTCTGCGAGAACCGGTTGACCCCTGACGGGAAGGATTGAGCCTGGGTAACGTAGATCTCAGCATGAGCGAGAAGATTGCGCTGGTTACCGGCGCCAATAAGGGAATCGGGCGAGAGATTGTGCGGCAATTGGCCGCATCGGGAACTCAGGTGTGGCTGGGTTCACGAAACTTGGCCCGCGGCGAGACTGCCGCCGCCGAGTTACGCGCCGAGGGATTGAACGTCCAGGCCCTCCAATTGGATATGAATGACCCGGCGACTTTCATCGCCGCGCACGATGCGTTACTGCAGAAGTTTGGTCGGCTAGACATTCTGGTGAATAACGCCGGGATCAACCTCCAATCATTTGGCGCGGTCACTACCGCCATGACGGACGCCGTACTGCGCGAGACCTTTGAAGTCAATTTTTTCCGGCTGATAGAACTCACCCATTGCCTGTTGCCGCTGATCCGCCAGAGCCCGGCGGGAAGGATCGTCAACCTAAGCAGCGTGCTGGCGTCGCAAACGCTACAGGCGGATCCCAATAACTCGATGCGAGACTTCCGCACTCCGGCTTACGACATGAGCAAGACCGCGCTCAATTCCTACACGATCCACCTTGCCGCTGAACTGCGGGACACGACGATTCGGGTGAATGCCGCCCATCCGGGGTGGGTCAAGACCGAACTAGGCGGCGAAGAAGCCCCGTTGGACGTGACCGAAGGCGCTAAGACGGCGGTGGCGTTGGCCGGGGACGACGTCCCCAACGGCGCGTACATCCATCTTGGCAAGCCCCTTCCCTGGTAGCCGATCGGCAACGCTACGGGCGACCCGCACGGGCGCGATCCCAGGCTACGGCCCCCAGGATGATTGCGCCCGTGATGATCTCTTGTTGCCAGTTTCGCCACCCCAGCTGGCTAAACCCCGACGCGATTGTGGTCATGATCAGCGCCCCAATGAGGCTTCCCGCGATGGATCCCTGCCCGCCGCGCAAACTGGCTCCTCCCACCACCACCGCCGCGATCACGCTGAGTTCGAGGCCCACCGCCACGGTGGGGTCGCCCACCGTGAGGCGCGAGAACTGCATCAAACCCGCGAGGCCCATCAGGATGCCGCTGACCGTGAACACCCCCATCCTCACCCGCCGGGGATCAATGCCGCACATGCGCGCGGTGGCCTCGTTACTCCCCACCGCCACCACGTGCCGACCCGCCACGGTGGCATAGAGCACCCACGCGGCGACCCCGGCCAAGGCCAGCATCAGCCATGCCCCAGTAGGCAAGAGCAACCACCGACGCTCCGGGGGCAAGCTGGCCGTCAAGCCCGCCAGCCACGTCATGGGCGCGTCGATTTTCTGCTCATTCGCCAGCCCCTTGGCGAGGCCCCGAAACACGAGGAGCGTGCAGAGGGTGGCGATGAACGACGACACGCGGAATCGCTCGGTGAGGAAGCCGTTCACGAACCCCGCGGCCGCGCCGGTGAGGATGCCGAGGCCCGCCGCCAGCAGCGGATTCCACCCCTCGCGCAGCGCCCACGCGATGACAACTGTCACCAGCGCCACCGCTGAACCCACCGACAGGTCAATCTCGCCCGCGATGATGACGAACGTGAGGCCAATCCCGGCCAACCCTACGATCATGGTTTGCCGGATGATCGTTTCAAAGTTACGCAGGGTGGCGAAGTTGGGTAACAGCAGGGCGAACAGCACGCTGAGGCCGATCCACACGGCCAGTAGCCCCAGCAGGCGCGTCGCGCCCTTCACGACGAGGCACTCCAGCGCAGGATTTCGGTCTCGGTTGCCGTACGGGCGTCCAGCATGGCTACGGTGGTGCCGCGCCGTAGCACGGCGATACGGTCGCAGATGCCAAGGAGCTCCGGGAGGTAGCTCCCGGCCACCACCACCGCGGCACCATCTTGCGCGGCCGCGTCGATCAGACGGTAGATCTCGGCTTTACTATTCACATCGATGCCCCGGGTCGGCTCATCCAGCAGCCACACGCGGCAAGCGGGATCCATCAGCCGCGCCAGGGCGACCTTTTGCTGGTTACCGCCGGAGAGTGCGCCCACCGCTTGCCCCGGCCCGGCGGCGCGTATGCTGAGGCGCGCCATGGCGGCGTTGCCCCGGCGGTTCCAGCCACGCGGTCCCCGTTCGCCGTGGTGCAATGAAGGCAGCGCCACGTTCTCGGCCAGCGACATCGTCAGGGCCAGGCCTTCGCCCTTGCGGTCCTCGCTGACCAGCCCCACCGCTTGTCGCCAGCGGAACCGGGGCGCGCGAGCCCCCACCTCCCCCCGAACCGCGATCTCGCCGCCGCGGAGGGCGTCTAGGCCAAACAGCAACCGAAGCGTCTCGGTGCGACCCGCGCCATCCAGCCCCGCTAGGCCCACCACTTCACCGTAGTGAACCTCCAAGGAAACGGACTTCGGTCGGCGCGCCCCAACCACCTGGTCCAGGCGCAACGCCACTTCCCCCGGCATGCGAGTCGTGCGAACGTAGACTTCACTCACCGGGCGACCCGCCATTGCGCTCGCCAAAACGTCGGCGTCTTGGCCCCGGCCCGCAAACTCGGCGACACTTTCGCCGTCGCGCAGCACCGTCACCCGGTCCGCTAACCGGCCCACTTCATCCAAGAAATGGGTGATGTAAATCACGGTCCGACCGTCGGCCCTCAGCCGATCAATCACGGCGAACAGGCGCTCCACTTCGATCGCCCCCAGACTACTGGTCGGTTCATCAAACAGGATCACGCGGGCGTTGGCCCTCAGCGCCCGGGCCACCTCCACCAGTTGGCATCGTGCCGGAGCGAGCTGGCGGATGGGCGTATCGGGGTCTAGGTCGGCCTCGCCTAATGGGGCCAGCGCGGCCCGAGCGCCTTCCCGCATTCGCCGGCGATCCAAGCGTGCACCCGACCGAGGCTCGTCGCCCAGCCAAATGTTTTCCGCCACCGTCAGGTCGGCGCAAAGGGCCAACTCCTGGTGCACCAGGGCCACGCCCGCTTGAAGGGCCTCCCGGGGCGTGTGGGGGGCGTAGGAACGCCCGCCTAGGCTCACGGTTCCCGCATCAGGGCGTAGCTCCCCATGGAGGATGCGCATCAGCGTGGATTTGCCCGACCCGTTTTCGCCCAGGAGCGCGTGAACTTCGCCGGGAACGGCGGTCATCGAAGCGCTCCGCAGGGCGAGGGTCGCGCCAAAGGCTCGCGCGACCCCCTCAATCCGCAACCCCGAGGACTGGAGCGCTCCGGTCCCAGGCGTTGGGTCCACCAGTGCCACTAGAGTCCCAGGATGGCTTTCGTCTCGGACGTATCCAGGTTCTTCGCATCCACCACGGCGGTGCCGGTGTCCACGCGGGGCTCAACCTTATTGCCGCGCAGGTGCGCCACCAGGTTTCGCACCGCCTCATAGCCCATCTTTCTTGGGTTTTGCACCACCAACGCATTCAGCTGGTTCTTCTTCAGCGCTTCCAACAGGAGGTCGGACGAATCGAACCCGACGAACTTCACCGAGCCCGCCATGCCGGCGTCCTGCAGGGCGCGTAGCATCCCAAACGTGCTGGATTCGTTCGGCGTGAAGATGCCGTCGACGCTCAGTTTCTCCCCCGCTGTAAAGGCCAACAGCAGATTCTCACTCGATTTCTGGGCGGTCTCGGTGGTGGCCCCGGCGTACTGGTCCTTGCTGACCACGGTGATCCCGGGGTTCTCGGCCATCGCTTCCAAGAAGCCGGCTTCACGCTCGGCCGTACTCGCAGAGCCTTCTTGGTAACGCAACAGGATCACTTTGCCCTTGCCGCCTAGAAGTTCGGCGAGGCGCAGGCCGCCCAGCTTGCCGGCAACCTTGTTATCGGTGGCGACGAAACTCACCACGGGCACGTCCTTGAGGGCGCTATCGAAGATCAGCACCGGGATTCCGGCGGCCTGAGCGTTGGTGACCGGGGTGCGCAGGGCTGCGTCGTCCAACGGGGCTAGCGCAATGCCGTCCACGCCTCGCGTCACGAAGTCCTCGACTACCCGAATCTGCTGGTCCTTGTCGTCCTCCTTCAGCGGACCCTTCCAGATGATTTCGACGCCGAGTTCCTTCCCCGCTTCATCCGCGCCAGCTTGAACTGACTTCCAAAACACGTGCGTCGTGCCCTTTGGAATAACCGCCAGCGTAAGCTTCTTGGCTTGATCGACCGCGCCAGTTGGCGCGGCCGTTTTTCCGGCGGAGTCCGCCGAAGACGATGGGGCTGACGAGCAACCCACGATGACCCAAAGTGCCGCGAAGGCGGCGACAATGCCCCACTTCATGACCGCGTTATACCGGGATGGCGTTACTTCGCGCCGTCCGGGGTCTCAGTTACGATTTGCGCAAGGCCCCAGAGGGATGGGTTGATCCAGTTCATGCCGCCCCCGTTCCACACCGAAAACCGCGCGCCGTCGGTCATCGGGCGCTTCTCGTCGGGGTCGCGGTCGTTCAGCTTCACGTCAAATCCGACCCAGTCCCCCGGGTTCAGCTGGTCCGGGTTAATGCCCAGGTCGGCCCAGGGAATCATGCCCTCCAGGGTCCAGCCCTTGTCGGTCGCTAAGCTTGCGACTTGCGAACCCGGCGGGATGACGTCCTTGTGAAACCAAAACGCGGCCGGCTTTCCCGTGTCGCTGGTGGGGGTGAAGCCCAGCTGGAAATCCTGAGCTTTGTCGAGAATGGTGCGGGTGGACGGTCCCCCAACGCCCAAGTAAACTTCGAAGCCATCGGCCCGCCAGAGGAATCCAGGGCCGTAAGGATTGATGGCCGGGTTTTGGTCTCGCACCGTGGCGGCAAAGAACAGGCCGATGCGGGTGATCAGGGCTTGGGCCATGGCGTCGCCCACCGGCACGGCCGGCACGCCCTTCCATTCCGTCAGTGTGCCGTCAATCTCCGGTGGGGTTTCTCGGGTTTGGAGGGCATAGGTCCGGACGGGGGGACTAGTGACGCCCGCGAAAGTCGCCCGCCAGGGGCTACCACCGGGACGAGCGTCGGGCAACGGCACTCGCACGACCTTGCGACCGTAGGCGGGCACCTGAACGTTGCGCACCGACCGGTAGCCGGAACCCAAGTCCAGATTCAGCGGCGCGGTGCGGGGTTGACCGCTCTCGTCCCCAATCTCAATCTCCAGTTCCAGGCCACCTTCGGTCCCCCGGACCGGCATAATTCGCAGGTCGGCGGCCGCGAGGGGATCCACCGCCGCACGTACCGGCACCCGCACCGTACGGCCGCGCCAGGTGACGTCAATAGTGCCCGACACGACCGGCCGGAGAACCGTGACGTCCACGGGTCGGGCGGTGCGGGCTAGGGAGATGCGGCCCGTGCCCGGATCGTAGGCCAGGCGACTGTCCACGTTCCGATCGGCCCACTTCCACGTCGCGCCCACCATTCCGGGGTCAAGAATCACGTTAAGTCTGGCCGACTCTCCGGGGGACAACAGGGTCATGGCCGGACCAAGTCGCGTTGCCCGCGGGAGGTACTCCGCCGGGTCCACGCCATCTATATAGATGGGGGCTTCGCCCAGGTCTAGCCGAATGGTTCCGGCGGCGTCCGCCCGAACCTCGGATTTCACGCCGTACAGGGAAACCCGCGTGGCGACCGGCCCCGCAAGGCGCACTGAGTAGCCATAGACCGTCGCTCCGGCTGACCAAATGGCTAATCGCCAGCGGTCGGTACGGGCATCGTGCACCAACACGCGCTCCACCCGATCGGCCGCGGGGGCCAGTCGACGCACAATGCGGCGCGGACGATCGACCATTTGCACCATCGTGCGATAGGCGTCGAACGACGGCTTCTTGGCCCCGGACGCCATTACCAAGCCCAACTGGCTATCCCACTGGGTCTGGTTATTGTCCTCCCAGTTCTGCAAGTCGAAGTAGAAAAACTTCTCGACGCCTTCGCCCAGACTGACGAGGTGGTGCCGGACGACGTACGCAGCTTGACGTTGGGGGGCATTGCCGATGGAAGTCACGCCCGATTCGCTAATCCAGATTGGCTTTTCACCGCCGCCATCGCGCACCATTACCGCGCGTATCTCGGCCAACTCGGCCGGCACTTCGTCCTCGGGCGGACCCGAGCGGTAGTAATGATAGTCAAAAATGTCGAAGAACGGGCCGGTTCCCTGGCGCAAGAAGCGCTGAACGAACCCCCGATCCCACGGGCCAATGGGCGCTACGACTGGCGCTGCAATTTTGGCTGAGCGGTCAGCGGCGCGAATCAAGGGAGCCGTCTGCTTGAGCAATCGGGCGTAGTCGTCGACCCGGGGCGCAGGTGCCCAGAAAGGCAGGATATTCGGCTCGTTCCAGAACGACCACACGGGAACGCGCCCCCGGTATCGTCCGACGATCCGCTCCGCATAGCGCCCGAAGTCCGCAAAGTCTTGGTCGGTCTTGGGCGAGTTTCGCCCTTGCTCCCACCAGGCTGAGCCGTAACACAGGATGGGATACCACTGGATGCCGTTGCGCTCGAACCCGGCCAGAACCTGATCGGGACGACTGAACGTGAAGGAACCACGGAATGGCTCCACGGTGTGCCACCACAGGTCGGTGCGGTCCCACCGCACCCCCAACTCCCGCATCCAGGCCATCCGCTGGGCCACCACGGTGTTCTCCTGTTCGGGGACGTGATAGTACTTGGTGCCATTTATCCCGAAGTACGAGGGCGGGACCTTCATCGCGACGGGCGATTGCGCCGAGGTCACGGTGCTTAGACCGATCAAGAGTAGCCCGATACTCCAATGCCGCATCGCATCTTTTCGCATGGTTCATTCTAGGCCGGGGAAGCTCACGCGGGCTGTCCCCAAAACGCCAGCGGTAATTTCCCCCGGTGCCAGCGGCCCGGGGGACTCCGTTTCATCCGTAACCGGGGGTTATCGCAAGGCGATGGGGGCCATCTCTTCCCAGTTGGCCCCGGCTTTCGCTTCGACCTCCACGGGCACCGAGAGCGGCATCGCGTCTTCCATGGTCTCCCGAATACGCTCCGCCATCGCCGCCGTCTGACCTAGGGGCACCTCGAACAAGAGTTCATCATGGACCTGCAAGAGCATGCGCGTGTCGCCTAAGTCCGTTCGCCGGGCCAACTGGATCATCGCCGCCTTGATCATGTCGGCGGCGGCCCCTTGGATCGGCGCGTTCTTCGCTTGGCGTTCAGCGTACTCGCGCTCTGTCCGATTGCTGGCGTGAATCTCGGGGAAGTACCGGCGGCGGCCCAGGATCGTCACGGTAAAGCCCTTGCTTCGCGCGTCCACCACCACGCCCTCGGTGTAGCTGGCCACGCTGGCGAATCGCTCGTTGTACTGCTTGATCAACCGCGATGCATCCTGAACCGAGAATCCTGGGCCGAGTTGTTGTTGCAGCCCGAACGGGGTGACCCCGTAGAGCACGGCGAAGTTCAGCATCTTGGCCAGCCGACGCTGTTCCTTATTCACCTCTGACTCGGCGACGTGGAACATGACCGCCGCCGTCGCGGTGTGGACGTCAATTCGGCGCTCGAATGCGTCTACCAACGCTTCGTCGCGACAAAGGTGGGCCAAAATCCGCAGCTCGATCTGCGAGTAGTCCAGCGATAGGAGTTCAGTCCCCGCCGGCGCGACGAACGCCCGGCGTATCTGGCGACCGAGCATCGTGCGGATTGGGATGTTCTGGAGGTTGGGCTCGATGCTGCTGAGGCGGCCCGTGGCGGCGACGGTCTGATTGAACGTGGTGTGAATCCGACCGTCTTCCTTGATCAGTTTCGGCAGCGCGTCGGCGTACGTGCTCTTGAGTTTGGTCAACTCGCGCCAGCTCAGTACATCGGCCACAATTTCATGGTCCACCGCGAGTTCCTGCAGGACTTCCACGCCGGTGCTAAAGCCGGTCTTGGTTTTCTTTCCCGTCGGCAGTCCCAGCTTGACGAACAGGATTTCGCCCAACTGCTTGGGGCTACCGATGAGAAACTTCTCGCCCGCGAGGTCATGGATACGCCGGGTGATCTCATCGATGGTGATTTCGAGCGACTTAGAGAACTCGCGCAGGAAATCCTGGCTCACGGTGATCCCGGCCCGTTCCATCGTGGAAAGGATCGCCGTGAGGGGCAGTTCCATCCCCCGGTAGACCTCCTCCTGGGATTCCAAGCGGAGGCGGTCGCCCATCACTCTGGCGAGTCGCTCCAACGCCACCGCCACTTGCGCGGGCGTCTCGGGCGGAGCCACGTCTAGGTACCCCGAGACGAGGCTCCGGATGTCGTATTGCGAGCGCCCCGATTGCAAAACGTAACCCGCCAGCGTCGCGTCAAAGTCGACCGCGGTGGTGGTCGGCGGAATGCGGTTGAACCAGGGCTTGGCGTCGGCGACCCGGGCTTGTGAGGGGTCATCACCAAACAGGGCACGGGCAGCCTCGGGCGTCGTCTCGCGAACCTCGTCCCCTACGGCCACCATTACCGAGGCCACTGCGGGCTCATCGAACATGTTGGCGGGCGGAGCCGCCGGGGCTTCGACCAGGCTGAACGGGCGTGAATCCAACCACCGCAAGAGGGCATCGAGGGTGAGGACGGACTCACCGATCAGCGGCGCGAGGACTTCGGCAACGACGGCCACGGCGGGGGATTCGGTCACGCCGTCGTTAGCGTTGCCATCGAGGTACGGGCCGAGGACCAACTCCAGCCGCCGCAAAACGTTCTTGAGTTCATAGGATTCCAGAATCGCTCGTGCGGTCACCAATTGCTCGGGTTGAAGGCGGAACGGCGCGAAGTCATAGGAAAGTGGGGCGTCGCAGCGAATCGTGGCGAGGTGCTTGCTGGCCCGAAGCTGGTCGACGTTGCCCTCGATTTTTTTGCGGAGCTTCTCGTCGACTTCGTTGAGCCGCGCGATGATGTCCTCGATGGAGTCGAATTGAGCCAGCAGCGTCGCTGCGCCCTTGGGGCCGATGCCCGGCACGCCCGGGATATTGTCCGAGGTGTCGCCCACAATGGCTTTCCAGTCCGGCACTTTGGCCGGAGGCACTTGGAACCGCTCCAGCACTCCTGCCGGATCGTAGGCTACGCCGAGTGGGTCACCGGTTTTAGGCGTGACCAGCGTCACGTGATCGTCCACCAGTTGCGCCCCATCAAAGTCGCCACTAATGATCGTCGTATCGTAGCCGTTCGACTCGGCTTGCCGACTGACCGTGCCGATGATGTCGTCGGCCTCGAAACCGGGCAGTTCCAGATGGGGAATCCCGAGGGCGAGAAGGAGTTCCCGTGCCACGGGGAACTGGGCGATCAGCTCCGCCGGGACTTCACGCCGGGTTCCTTTGTACTCGGGAAAGGCCTCGTGCCGGAAGGTGGGGCCGTGGGCATCCAGGGCCACCAGCAACGCCGTGGGGCGAACGCGCTCGATCAGCGCAAAGATCATGCTGAGGAACCCGTGCAACGCGTTCGTCGGTCGCCCGTCCGCCGTGCTGAGGTAACGCGTGCCGTAGAACGCGCGAAACAGCAGGCTGTAGCCATCCACAATGATCAAGCGCGGGTTCGCCATGAGTCAGGCGACGTTACCCGAGCCCAACTCTATCCGAGGAAAAAAAACGTGGCTAAGAAGCCAGGAAACAGGGGGACTTCGGAGCCGCAAAAGATTAAGATTTTTCGCCAATTGTTAACTTTTTGGCTTCAATGCGTGGTGGGTGCCGGAGTTTGGGTTCAAAAGCCTCTCCGCATCTGGACAAAGTCCAGTACAATAGACGTTATTCCAGGAGGGTATCGCGTTCGCCGACGAAGCACGGACGCTTCGAAGGGCGACGGTTAAAGAGGTTCGTGAATGGTCTACCGTCCAGTCCGCTATGAGCAGATGATGAAGGCCGCTGAGGGCTTCGATGTGCGCGCCCGCCGTATGTTTAATGGCATGGGCGTTTACACCGGAGAGCGGATGTTTGCCTTCTTGGTGGGTGAAGATATCGGCCTTAAGTTGTGCCCGGACGATTTGGAATGCGCCCTTAACTTGCCGGGTGCCGAATTGTTGCGCACCGATCCCGAGGCCGAGCCGATGAAGGAGTATGTCCGCATGCCGAAAGCGGTGCTGGACGACTACGAGGACTTCAATGGCTGGGTGCAACGAAGCGCCGCCTACGCCCAAAGCAAGCGAATGAACTAGCCTCCCCGCACTTCATAACTTCAAATACGGACCTTCACGGTGGTGAAGGTCCGTATTTGGTTGTTTGGAAGTCATTTCTTCACAAATTATCTGGGCGAGGCCTGCGTATCGCCGCCGGACCCGATCAGAATGGACTTAACCATGTTGAAGCGGATTGGCGTGATCACCAGCGGCGGCGATGCGCCTGGAATGAATGCCGCACTACGCGGGGTCGTGCGAGCGGCCACCGCTCGCGGTGCGGAGGTCTATGGCTTCCTCCACGGCTATAAGGGACTGATCGCGGGCGAAATCCAGCCGCTTCAGTCGCTCTCAGTCGCAGGCATCATCAGTACCGGAGGCACCATTCTAGGTTCAGCCCGGAGCAAAGAGTTCATGACCCCCGAGGGCCGGAACCGCGCCCTGGCCACACTTCGGACCAACGAGATCGAAGGCCTGGTCGTCATCGGCGGCGACGGCTCCCTCACCGGTGCCCGCAAGCTCCACGAAGAGTTTGCCTTCCCAGTCGTGGGGATCCCGGGCTCCATCGACAACGACATCAGCGGCACGGACTTTAGCATCGGCTTTGATACCGCCGTGAACACGGCGCTCCAAGCCATCGACAAGGTCCGCGACACCGCATACTCCCACGAGCGCATCTTCGTTATTGAGGTGATGGGGCGACACAACGGCTTTATCGCCCTGGAGGCTGGCCTAGCCGGGGGAGCCGAAGCCGTGATCATTCCCGAAGTCGCCTACTCCCTCATCGCAATCTGCGACCGCCTGCGATTGCAACGCGAGAAGGGCCGCAAGAGCTCGATCATCCTGGTGGCCGAGGGCGCGGCCCGGGCGACCGACATTAAGGACTTCATCCAAAAGAACACCGGATTCGAAGCGCGCTACCTGGTGCTAGGGCACATGCAACGCGGCGGTAGCCCGACCTCTTTCGACCGCGTGTTAGCCCTGCGCCTTGGCGCGATGGCGGCGAACCGCCTCCTCAGTGGGTTTAGCGGTGAGATGGTGGGCGTGGACGGCGGGAAACTCGTGAGCCATCCCCTCAGTTACGTCCTTAGCACGGAGCGGAACGTGGACCCGGAGCGCTTGCTCTTGGTTGAGGTGATGGGCGCGTGATCCTAGCGGTCACGCTGAACACGGCGGTGGACCACTTGGTCCACGTGAACGGCTTACAACTTCACGATGTGAACCGAGTTCAGCGAACCGAGATTGACGCCGGCGGGAAGGGCGTGAACGTAGCGCGCGTGGTAGCCGCGTTGGGCGGTGAAGTCTGCGCCACGGGTTACGTGGGCGGTTCGGCCGGGCAACTGGTACGGTCCGTGCTGGACCTCAATAAGGTGGCGCACGACTTTGTTACCACGGCGGGAGAGACCCGCACGAACTACCAGGTCGAGGACGGTCAAGGCCCTCCGACCCAGTTCAATCCCCTGGGACCGACCATCAACGACCTTGAATGGCAGGCCCTCCAGGCCAAGCTATTGCACTTAGCGCAAGGCGCAAACTGGGTGGCCTTTGGGGGGTCGCTCCCGCCGGGGGTTCCGCCCGATGCCTACCGGGTGCTGGCCGCCATTGCCCAAGAGGCCGGCGCGCGTGTGCTGATTGACGCCGATGGCGAAGCCATGCGGCAGGCCCTTCCCGTCCGGCCCGACTTTGTTAAGCCCAACGCCCAGGAGGCCGCACGCTTGCTGGGCCATCCCGTCGCGGGCGTGCCCGATGCGGTGCGCGCCGCCGTTGAGTTGCGCACACGATTGGCGCCGGGCGGCACGGCCGTGATCAGCCTAGGTAAAGATGGGGCCGTTTTGGCGTGCGACGCTGGCACCTTTCGGGGGATCAGCCCCGAAGTGGAGGTGCGCAGCACGGTGGGCGCGGGCGACAGCATGCTGGGCGCGATGCTCGCGCAGGTCCAGCGGGGCAAGGACTGGCCTTCGGCCTTGCGCTGGGGATTGGCGGCCGGCGCGGCCACCGCCACGACCGACGGCACCAAGATCGCCACGGGCGATTTGGTCGCGGCCCTCTGGCATGAAGCCCGCGTCGAAGCCATCTCGGCCTAACGCTTTGCTCGGTGCCACCAAAGGGTCCGAACTTCGAGTAACGTCCGAAAAAGAAAGCTCATGCCCCTTTCCTTTGCGGATTATCGGGACCGGCTGCACGGATGCTGATTAGGCAAGAATATCGGCGGGGCCTTGAGCGCTCCGTTTGAGGGCCAGCGGCGCGTGTTGGACGTCGAGTTCTACACGCAAGATTTAAGCGGGGATCCCCCCGCGAACGATGATCTGGACCTCCAGCTGGTCTGGCTGAACGCGGTCGAAAAGTTTGGTCGCCAAGTGAACGCCGAGATCCTGGGCGAGTACTCGCTCTCGTTCATCACCCCAGACTAGGTGGAGCACGGCTCGCGCAAGAACTACCTACGGATGGGGCTTCTCCGCCCGATTTCGGGCTACTACCAGAACCCCTACCGGGACAGCTGCGGTTGCTTTATCCGGTCCGAAATTTGGGCGTGCCTAGCGCTCGGCCATCCCGATATAGCCGTCCGTTAGGCCTAGGAAGACGCGATCGTGGACCACTCCCACGAGGGACTCTACGGCGAAATCTTCTGCGCGAAGGTGGCGAGTGCGGCCTTTGTGGAGCAGGATTAGTTCCGCCTGATCGACATCGGCCTGTCCTACATCCCCGCCGAGTGCGGGGTGGCGCGGGGCATTCGCACCGCGCTGAAGACGTACCGCTCGGGGGCGGTCTTCGTCACGGCCCGCCGCAACGTCCTTACCGTGGCATCGGGGTCGTTTGGCATAAACTTTCTCCCCGTCGCGCACCATCCGACGGACGTACCCGCCGGCGAGCCCGGCTACGACGCTCCTAGCAACGTGGGCATCATGATCATCGGTTGGCTGTATAGCGAGGATGATTTTGGTAAGAGTCTCTGCATCGCTAACAACTGCGGTGAGGACACGGACTGTACGTGCGCGACCCTCGGGGCCATTCTCGGCATCATCCACGGGGCGAAGGGCATCCCCCAGGGCTGGACTGAATCTCTCGGCGATAGAATCTCCACCTACTGGATCAACCTCCTGGACGGAGGCGTGAGTATCCCGACCACCGTGAGTGAACTCACCGAGCGAGTATTGCGGCTAACTCCCTTGTTCCGAGGACGGGACTGGTGCGACATCCTGGCCGGGCCGGACGGCTACACCATAGAAACCCGAAAGCCCAAAGCGCTCTTCTGCCCACGGTCGAGTCCTATTTCGTTGGAAGCGCCGGCAACCTTAAACTAAAAGATCCCCTGATCCCGGACTTGCTCGCTCGGTCGCCCTTTGCCGTGATGTACCGATTCCCGGTATTCACGGCGGTTCTGGACTACTTGGGCGAGCCCACAATTCGGCTCAATGAGCCTCGCCGTGTGAAGCTGACGATCTACGATAAAGGGGTCGCCTCGATGCAGAAGTGGGTTAACGTCGAGCTCTACCTGCCCGAATGCGTGGTCGCTCCGGGGGGGGGGCGGGGGGGGGCAACTTCAGCTTCTTCTTGCATGACCTGTTCCGGCACAAGGTGGAGTTCGAGTTCGATATCGTGGCCGAACACCTGACGGATAGCAAGGTGGAGTTGGTGATGGACCTTGCGCTGAACTGTCGTCACTCGTCGGGCCTGATCAAAGCCCGATTTGTGGTCACTCCCCCGCACTAACCTTTCGGCTAAGAGGTCGTTCTCGACAAACGTCGGGAGCGACGGGCGATGCACCCGTCGTTGATGCCGTGAGCCCTGGTGCTGACCCTCGCCACTGTCGACCCGTAAAAAATCTTAACACGGTTGTCGAGGCTAGGTTGCACGGAAGAGAATATGTGTAGGGAGCTGAAACAGCGGTTGCGAACGCAAGGCGTTTCGGGGGGGTCGGTGGCACGGTCGGGCCGGCGGTTTTGCCGACCGGCGGGGTGCGTTTGAGTGGTGGAGGATAGGGGATTCGAACCCCTGACCTCTTCCATGCCATGGAAGCGCTCTCCCAACTGAGCTAATCCCCCACTCGGAACCTGAACAGTGAACCCTAACGCCGGGCGGTTCGTCAAGGGGCCGCCCTTCGGTTCCGATGGCAAAAGGTTCCCGCTCGGGACTTTGGCCCCGGTACCAAATCGGCAGAAAGCGCAATACTTGGCCGGGTACGTACGAAACTCACTGCGTGAGCTTTTCGTACTAGTATGAAAAGTATGTCAAATCCAAAAGATTCCGATCCCTCCCAGGACAAGTTTATGGGGGACTGCTTTTACGGGTCCGTGACCGTGGGGGAGCGGGGCCAAGTGGTCATTCCTGCCGAAGCACGCAATGACCTCAACATCCGGCCGGGCGACAAACTGCTCATCATGCGCCATCCCGTTTACGATGGCCTGATGGTCACGAAACTGGAAGCGTTTCGCGAATTTCTCGATGAATTTAACACCGGGTTTCGCCGGGTTGAAAGCCTCCAACCGGAGGAAGAATAACTATGAATTGGTTCCTTGCCCTCAGTCTCTTGCCGATCAGCCTTGTCAACCAATCGGCAGCCTATGCGCCGGTTCTCACGTTAGATGAAGCGGTGCAACGCGCCGTTAGCCAGGCCTACTCCGTCCGCATCGCGGGCACCAACATCATCAAGGCCCAGGCGCAGGTCGATCAAGTAAAAGGGAGTGTTGGTCCACAGGTTACTTTTACCGGGAGCGGTCAACGCTTCGACAGGAAAGCCGCGGGCCAAATTGATGCTGGGTCCCTCACCCTCGGCGCAAACTTAAACCTGGACCTAGCGGGTTCCGTTCGAGGTGCGGTGCGGGCGGGCAACCTTAACGTTCAGGCACAGCGCGACCTCCTCAACAGCGAGATCGCCGGGGTTCGGGCTGACGTGCGCAGCGCCTACTTTAGTGTGCTCCAGACCAACGCCCTCCTCGGGGTTCAGCGCGAAGCGCTAGCGAATGCTGAAAAGCGGCTCGCCCAAGGCAAGTCCCGGTTCGAGGTGGGCATCGCGCCCAAGTTCGACGTGATCCGGCTGGAGGGCGAAGTCGCCCAGGCACAGGCGGCGGTGATCAACGCCGAGAACGCGGTCCGCACCACGCGCAACGTGCTCAACAACCTCCTAGTCCAGCCGATCGACACGGATTTCCAAACTCAAGCCGTCCCGTTTGTGGATGACGCTGAGCTGGGTGCCGACGCCTACGTTGGACTCGCCCAGACCACTCGGCCCGAACTGCTGGCGGCTCTGCGCCGCGTTGAGGCGCTGAAGGAAGTCTCGCGCATCGAGAGCCGAGGACTTTCACCGCAATTGGGGGTTGGGGTCTCGGCCACCCACAACGCGCGCGGTTCCGTGTTTAGCCCGAAGAACCAAGGCGTTGCCTCCATCCAGGCGTCCTTGCCGATTTGGGACTCCGGAATCACCAAGGCCCGAACCCGCGCTGCGCGCCAGGACGAAGAGGCGGCCCGCTTGCAGGCCGACCAGCTGCGGTTGGCGGTGAGTTTGCAGGTACGGCAGGCGATGATTCGATTGGAGAACGCCCGCGCCCAGCGCACCGTGACCAAGACCCAAGTAGACACGGCCACCGAGGCTTTGCGCATTGCCAACCTGCGGTACGAGAACGGCGAAGGCATTCTGCTGGACGTCACCACGGCCCAACAGAACCTCACCGGAGCCAAGGCCGCCCAAGTCAGCGCGGACTACGAACTTCTGACCGCACTTGCCGAGCTACGCCGAGCGGTAGGCACCGACCAGATTGATCCGGCCAAGGGCCTGGGAGAAAAAAACCAATGAACCAACGTATTGCCCCTGTGGCCCTCGTGATCCTCGCACTCTTTACGGTGGGCGGTTGCGTTAACCGCGACGCCCAGGAGCAAGCTAAGCGCACCGAGGCTATTATCGCCGACAAGACGATCCCGGTGGAAGTTGTCTCCGCCGAGGTACGGTCCATCAGCGACAACTTTGAAGTAACCGGCACCATCGTCACCAGCGACGACACGCAGATTGGGGCCAAAATCCCCGGCCGCTTGGTCGCGGTGTTCGTCAAGGACGGCGACCCGGTCGCTACCGGACAAGTGATTGCCCAGCAGGACACGACGGATTTACAAACCCAAGTTCGTCAGGCCCAAGCCGGGGTGGATGCCGCCCGCAGCCAATTGAGCCAAACGCTGGAAGATGCGAAGCAGAGCCCCGAGCGCTCGGCGAGCGGGGTCCGCGCCGCGCAAGCTCAGCTCGCCCAGGCACAGGCGGGCCTCAACCGGGTCCGCAATGGTGCGCGAAGGGAGGAGCGACGCCAGGTTGATGCCCAAGTCGCGGCGGCCAAAAGCAATATGGAAACGGCCGGCAAAGGTCGGGATCGCGTCCGCAGTCTCTTCAAGGAGGGCGCACTGTCCCAGGCCGATGTGGACGCCGCCGAGAACGGGTACGCCAGCGCGCTCAGTGGTTACGAGAGCTCCTTGGAGTCGCAGCGCATGATGCAAGCGGGCTCGCGGGTTGAGGACGTCAGTCAGGCCGAGCAGTCGGTGCGGGCGGCCCAAGAAGGCGTCCGATCGGCGCAAGTAAGCCAGCGGCTCGATTCGGTTCTCCCCCTGCGGGTCGATCAAGCCCGCGCGGCCCTGCGGGGAGCCGAGGAAACCCTGCGTGCCACCCGCCAAGCGTTGAGCGACGCGACGATTCGCAGCCCTTATGCGGGCCGCATCTCTGGGCGCACCGCGCAACCTGGCACCTATTTGGGGCCAGGCGCGCCGATTACGCGAGTGGTGAGCAACCAGGGCATTTACTTTGAGGCCGACGTACCCGAAAACCGGGTGGGCGACATGCAACCGGGCCGCCCCGTCGCGGTCACGGTGGATGCGCTCAAGCGCACCCTCACTGGTCGTGTGGCAGGGCTGAACCCCCTAGGCACCGACGTCGGACGCGTCTTCCGGGTTCGGGTTTCGCTGGCAGATACGGGCGGCATTCAGCCGGGCATGTTCGCCAGGGGCAAGGTGCAACTGGGCACGCCCCAGTCCACGATCTCGGTGCCGGATGCGGCCCTAGTTAAAGATGGCGGCGAAGTGCTGGTGTACGTTGTAGAGGCAGAGAAAGCCAAGCGTGTTGTGGTGAAAGCTGGCCTGTCCAAGTCTGGCTTCACGGCCGTGAATGGACTGTCTCAAGGGGCGCAGGTCGTGATTCGCGGCCAACAGAACCTGGTGGACGGAGCGACGGTACGAATTGGTGCCGCCGCTCCGACTCAGGGCGAATCCGCTAAGGGGTAATCCATGGGCTTAACCAAAGTTGCCATCACTCGGCCCGTCTTCATCTTAATGTTGATGTTGGCCTCGGTCCTCCTGGGCTTCATTGCGTTCCGCAGCATGCGGGTCGAGGAAAACCCGGACGTGGAGTTCGGCGCGATCACCGTCACTTCGATCTACCCGGGCGCCGGGCCAGACGAGATTAACACGCTCGTATCGCGCCGATTAGAAGAGTCCATTTCGGGCGTAAACGGCCTACGTGAGGTCACTTCGATCTCGCAAGAAGGCGTTTCGGTCGTTGTGGCCAACTTTGAGGTGGGCACCGACATGAACGCCGCCCTCAACGACGTGCGCTCAAAGGTCGACGCCGAAGCGGGCGGTCTGCCCGATGCGGTTGAAAAGCCCACTATCAACAAGTTCGATTCGGGCAGCTCCCCGGTCATGACGTTGGCTTTGCGTAGTGATACGTTAGACAACCAAGCCTTGCGTGACCTAGCCGACGAGAAGCTGAAGGACCGGTTCGCTCGGCTTCCCGGCGTGGGCGCGGTCTCGGTTTCGGGCGGTGATGTCCGCGAAATCCAGGTCCAGCTTCGGAAAGACCGGCTCATGTCCTACGGCGTTGGCATCAACTCCGTGGTAACTGCCCTGCGCGGCGCTAGCCTCAACGTGCCTTCGGGCCGAATTGTGACGGGAGAGCGCGAGACCAGCGTGCGCGTACTGGGCGAGTTCGTTTCGCCAGAAGAGATCGGCGAGATGCGACTGGATCTCAGCGACCCCAACAACCCCTCGGCCAAGGGCCAGATTGTTAAGCTGAGCGAGCTGGCCAATATTGTGGACGGCTCAACCGAACGGCGAAGTTACAGCCGGTTGGATGGTTCCGACGCAGTCATTCTCTCGATCCAAAAATCGAAGGAAGGCAATGCCGTTGAGATCGCCGCCGCCGCCCGGGCGATCATTCCGCAGCTAGAAAGCCAGTACGGTTTGAAGATGGTCAAGACGTTTGACCAGTCGGTGATTATCCAAGAGTCGCTGTTTGACTTGGCCTTCGCCCTATTCTTCGGCATCTTCTTGGTCACGGTGATCGTTTACATCTTCCTGCACAACCTACGCGGGACGATCATCATCGGCATCGCGATCCCGGTCTGTCTAATGGCCACGTTCGTGGTGCTGTGGGCGATGGGCTTCACCATCAACAACATGTCGATGCTGGCACTCTCCCTGGCCATTGGCGTGTTGGTGGACGACGCCATCGTCGTCCTGGAGAACATCTACCGTCACTTGCGCATGGGCGAAGACCCGTACACCGCCGCGATAAACGGTCGCGGTGAGATCGGCCTGGCCGCCATCGCCATCACCCTGGCGGACGTCGTGGTATTCATCCCGATCGCGTTCATGGGTGGCATTGTGGGCCAGTTCTTCCGGCCGCTCGGTGTCGGCTTCGCAGTCGCGGTGCTGCTGTCCTTGTTCGTGTCGTTCACCGTCACCCCGATGCTGGCCTCACGCTGGTATCGGAAGGGCGAGGACATGGAGCACCCCACCGGACGCTTTGCCACGTGGTTCGAGAATGGGTTTACTCGCCTCGCCGCTGCGTATGGGCGTCAGTTGGAGTGGGCGTTGCGGCATCGCTGGTTCGTGTTCATCAGCGGCTTCGTGGTGCTCATCGGCGTCTTCATGGGGATCGGCGGTTCGATGCAGCCCGACCTTGCGTCGGCCGCCAAGAGCGCGATGCGGATGGTCATGGCCGCCGCCGCCATCGGGCTGTTGGTCTTCTTGGGCAAC
>Ga0105047_10006240_pt1 | contig 20251 bp, 11 predicted proteins | sample MAT04_FD_78384 | JGI IMG/M metagenome (GOLD analysis project Ga0105047, IMG submission 78384) | Freshwater microbial communities from Lake Fryxell liftoff mats and glacier meltwater in Antarctica - MAT-04 (megahit assembly) | ecosystem: Environmental > Aquatic > Freshwater > Ice > Liftoff...
ATCTGCACTGCACCGGCACACAAATTTCAGAAACTTTTTGACATGTGATATTTCATGAGGTTAGTTGATGTCTCAAGCATCGGCCCAGAAAGCCATGCCGAAAAAAAATTATCATGACGCAGGCAACAACATCAGGTGCTCTGAAGACAGTGACTTTCGGCATCGCCCCCATCGCGAAATAGTCGTTAACTTTTTCGCACTCCGCGCGACCCCGCCGACCACTCACTCCAGATCCCACCTCTCACTCACGTTTATTTTAGCGCAGACTGACCGTCCGCATGTGTTGACAACCCATCCAAAACCCCACGCAAACGATAGCACATCGGCTCCGTCGCTGGAGTGCCAGCATTTCATACTTGATCAACTACGCGATAACGCAGAGAGGCGGGCCTCGTCGCCCGCCCCTTCGGTATGTTCCGTTTGCCGATTACTTATTGGCGACGAGCAGCTTCGATCCCTTCTCGGCGATCCATTTCTTGAAATCGTCCTCGTTGGCGATCCGTTGAAAGCGCGCGATCTCTTTCTCGTCGGCGCCGAAGATAATGATCATCTGATCTTCAGCGGCATACTTCTGTTTCAGATCGGCTTCATCCTGATCATCAGGCGAGACCTTCGCCAGATTGATGATCCCCAAACCGTGAATTTCAATCAGGCGCATACATGCATCGAGCTGCGACGGACCCTGGCTGAAATAAATTGCATGCACGGTCTTTTCAGCGCGCACCGAGATCAGCGAACGCAGACATACGGCTGTCTTCGGAGAGAAGATCACAGTCCTCTCAACGGGATTCAGACTAACTGTCTGAGTCACACACGCGGCGCTCCGTCACCCGGCGGCGAACGAGCGCCACGGCATGCAATACAGACTTAAGGCAAACCAGAAGATTGCTCTCAATGCCCCTCCTTTCTCCGCGCAGCAACGTGTCGCTGCGCGATCCACGATTACGTTGAAGCACCCGTCCGCGCGTTGGCGCTGCCCGGGAGCCTGTTCAATTCGATCCACATCGGAACAAATGAAGTAGAGCAACCACGTTGCCGATTCTTCGGTTTGATGAACTGGGCGTTTAGTGGACGAGATGTCAACGAGAGGCAAAAGGAGTGCAAACGCATTTAATTGAGGCGCAGGCGTTGGCTTAGACTAATTCAGCAGACGCGGTCCACATTGTGAACCGTTTCCCTTTTCCACCGTTCAAAAGCACGCCGCGTTATATGGGCCGCGAAAATCGTTACAGAAAACGGGTCCTTGGCAACATCGCAGATTCTTCCTTACTCAGACTAGTGCGGGTGCATCCAATTCGATCTTGTTTGTGCACCCATTGCATTTCGCCGCACTGCGCTGTGGACCATGCAATCTGGTCAAAGGAAGCCTCACTGCAAGAGAACCTTGGGGACGGCGGTAGTCAAGTAGACTCGGTCTCCATTCATAAGCGCCGTTCCGACTCCTGCGGTGACTTCAAGTTCGTCTCGTATGACGCGGTAGCCGTGATCCTGGCGGTTGATTTTTTCCAGCGCGGTCGCAATGGTTGAAAAGTTGGGAAGCAGTATTTTAAACGTCAGTTCGTTGTCGATGCAAATGTTCACATCGATTGTTTCAAAGGAGGGTTCGGGCGGCTTGCGGCTTTGCCTCACCACCGACCCGTTGCTGCGGCGCTGCGCCATTTTCGCGGCCTGTAAGAAAGGCAGGATTTCGAGGCGCGACGCAGGTTTGCAGAGGACACCCTGGAATATCTGGTTAAAATCGCGACGCAACGTTGCGGGATCGGCTGTGTACGCCACAAAAATGGTCCGAGACAGTCTGCCTTTGAGCTGCTGACAGAGCGTCGTTCCGTCAATGTCCGGCAGAACCGTTTCACAAATGACCAGTCGCGGCCGCCACTGCAGCGCAAGAGGCCAGGAGCCCGAGCCATCAGTCGCGATCTTAATTGCATAGCGGCGGTCAGCCCACTTCAATGCTTCGCATACCGATTTGCGCGATGTTTCTTCCGGATCGATGACCAGCACACCCATCTAATCTCTCCCGTATTCACACGACCGTGCTGTGTTTCAAAAGGGCTAAAGCATTATCGCTCAAACGTTTCCCAATCTCCCCACGACCGACTTCGGGCGAAACTGATGCAGTTTTCACGCCAGCTATTCTGACGAGCAATGCGATGCACGCCTGCGTCTCGTGCAATTCAGGATGAATTCCCGCCTGTTTTTTTCCAAATACCCGATCGCTGTTCAATGTTTTGTGAGTCGTCTCGTGGAAGTCCGCAACATCCACAGCCACGCCAAGAGAAAGAAATGTTCAGCGTTGGGAGCACGAACTTCACGACATCTGCATTGTGAATACGGCAATTACACGGACTTAACAGAATTGCTGCGAGGTTATGTTCTGAAAAGAAACAAGATCCACCTCGATGCCTCCCGCCACTCTGGAACGCTCCGCAGTGATTTCGCAAGCCGTCTGGTCACTCAAATGCGACTTCGAACCTGCCGCTGAAGGATGAACGTTCGTGGAACATGATGGGTTGATTTGGACGCAAAATGCGATGTAGCATCACTTTTCCAATGTCGTTTAGGCCTGTGTCCCCAGTGAGTTCAAAGTTCAGTACGCCGAAGAACCGGCACATTTTTGCAAAGGTGGTCGATGAATGACTCGCGGTCTGAACATTGCTTTTTTTGGATCCAGCCTCGTATCGACATTTCGGAATGATACGGGGACGTATTATCGCGGCATCATCAGAGCGCTATACGAACGCGGGCACCGCGTGACCTTCTACGAGCCTCAAGTCGACGAGCGGCAGAGGCATCGCGACATCGCGGATTTGAAATGGGCGAAAGTGGTCCTCTACGCCGCCACCGGAACCGATGGTCTGCATCGCGTTCTGGAAAGCGCAAGCGATGCAGACGTGATCATCAAGGCCAGCGGCATCGGCGTCTTCGATGCGTTGCTTGAAGCGGCCGTGATCAGCATCAAACGGCCGCGCACACGTACGGTTTTCTGGGACGTCGATGCGCCGGCCACAGATCCCGAAGTGCCGTATGGCCGTCGCCGGCGCGCTTTATCCGGAAAAGATAGAGTGGCCCGCGAACGTGGAACGGATTGAGCATCTGCCACCGGCACAGCACCGCGCATTCTATAATGCTCAAAAAGTCACACTCAACATCACGCGCTCCGAAATGTTGCAGGCGGGATTTTCCCCGAGTGTGCGGCTCTTTGAAGCGGCTGCGTGCGGCGTTCCGATCATCAGTGATAACTGGCCGGGCCTGGATCTTTTCTTCGAGCTCGATACCGAGATCCTGATCGCGTATTCGGGATGTGAAATCGAGGCATGCCTCAATGGCTTGAGCAGCGCGCGCAGAAAACAGATCGGCGAACGGGCGCGGCAACGGGTACTGGCAAAGCACACCGCCATCCATCGCGCGCAGGAATTGGAAGGTTACATCTACGCATTCTTTTCCGGCACAACCGGAACGGTTGAGGCGCTAAAGACTGTTCAGGAAACAGCAGTATGAACAGCGAGCAGATGCTTGATGCCGATGAAATGCGGATCGAACAGATCATCGTGAATCTGTTACGAATGAGCCAATTATACCGAGCCGGGCTGACGCATCCGGGTTGAAGCGCGCCTCGCAGATTCACATACCATGATGCAAACAAAAAACGCGCCTTTCGGCGCGTTCTTGTTTTCGTCAGAGCCCGCGATGCTTACTCATTGTCAACTGCCTTGGCGCTGCCCGCCTTGCCGGCCTTGGCAGTGTAGGAGAGCACCTTTCGGCTTTCGTAAAGGTAGCGAACATCATCGAAGAGGAAGAAGACGTTCATGGTCCGTGACGCGCGCTTCACCGTCGCCGAACCGTCCAGCAGTTCATCCTTTAGCCTTTCGCTAAAGCTGCCCTTCTTCATTGTTGCAGTGAACTTGATGACTGCATGGTCCAGGAGGGTATCCTTCAACTTTGGCACCTTCATCTTAAAGGTGGCTTCACCGCCTGGCGCGGGCGCTCCTGCCGGCGCGGTAATGGTGCCTGTGGCGTTGCCCTTGGCGTCGGTTACAAACGTGGAAACCAATCCGCCAGTCACAAGGCGAATGCGCTGGATCGGACTGAAAGTAAGAGTGCGCTCGTTGGTACCAGGTGTCAGCGTGGTGGGCACGTTGAAGTTGCCCCTCAAGGAAATGCTGTCCTTATTGGCTTTTGTGAAGTTCAACTTCAGCGTCAACTTCTGAATGTTGATCACATCCGAGAGCAATGCCGGCAGATTGGCAAAGGGCGTAGACGCAGCGCTGAACTGGTCCGTTCCCACCGCACGTTCAAGGTCGCTCGCGAAGCCGTCTCCGTCTACGTCAGGCGGTTCGGGAGTAATCGTGAACACAATCTGCTTGCTATCCGATCCAAGTGCGCTGTTGGCCGTGACGGTCACGACGAATATGCCCGCCTCGGTCGGACGGCCCATGATGATGTTGCTGCCAGGCACAAAGGTCAACCCCGGCGGCAGACCGGTAACCGTGACGGTGATTACCCCGGCGCCTGTTACCAGGATGAAATCGGGCGGCGTGAAATCCAGATTTACTGCGCCTGTGACGCTCAGCGGGCTGACGATCTGCGGACGCGGATCGTTGATCTGCAAGTTCAGGATCACGGGCTGGGAACTTCCCGCAACGTTGCTCGCAACGATTGTGACAGGGATTGTTCCGAGGCTGATATCCGTCGCCGTTCCGATGATGGCGCCGGTGGTTGGGTCTATGCTCAAATTCGCGGGCAGTCCCGAGGCCGTGAAAGAGGTTGGGAAATTGGATGCCACGACGGTGAAGAGCGGCGCCGCGAACGTGTACGGCTGTCCCACTGTGCCAAACACAGTCGCCGGGAAGGGAACGATGACTGGAATGGCGGGCTGAATAATGAGCGTCAATTTTCCGATTGCCGTGCCTTGAATATTTCGTGCCTGGATCGGTATGACGAACGTGCCGACCACCGAAGAATTCAATGTTCCGGAGATGACGTTATTCGCGAAGGTCAGGCCCGTTGGCAGCGCCGTGCCGGGTACCAGAGTGAACGTGGGCAGCGTGCCCAGGGTTCTGAGAGTGCTGACGTCGAAATTGACCACTCCTCCCTGTGCAACGTTCACAGTCGTATCGGTCATCGTCGGTGCCGTAGGATTGATCGTCAGTTGGAATGTCGGAGTTGACGGCGGCGCAATTGTATTGGCGGCCGTGATTCTGACAGGGATTGTAACGGCTGCAGCCAAGCCCGGAGTAACGCCCGCTGTGGAAAGGATGGGTACGCCGCTGATGACTCCCGTTGTCGAGAGCGTCAGTCCCGTGCCTGCCAGATCCGGGGTGCTGAACACAATCAGAGGACTGCCGGTGACAGCGATCTGGAAATTCCCGTAATCCACTCCATCGAAGGCCGCAGGCAGATTCACCGATGTGATGACCGCCGGCCGGAAGGTGACGTCGATCGAAACCAATTGCAGATCATCCGGCAACAGGCCGTTTGTAGCCGTAATGGAAAGCGTGGTGGGCCTCGGCAGGAGAGGATTGGCGATCGGACTGGTCGTGGGATTGGTCTGGTCCGACAGAGCCGGGGTTCCAAAGATCTTCAAGCCGTCAAAACTGAGCCATGCCGGACGATTTTGCACGTCGAACGTGATCGGCGCCGATCCTGTGGCAATGATGTCCTGCGTAAAGAACACTCCGGGTGTGGCGTGAAACCCGCCTGCAGGAACGACCAGCAGAGGGGCTGAAGGTAGAATCGTAAACAGGAATGTCTTGGTGTCCTGGCCCACAAAGTTTGTAGCGGTTATGGGCACCGAGAAAATACCATCGACCAGCGGCATACCGACGATGGTGTCACCGACGAGCGACAAGCCTGCGGGCAACGGACTGGTCGTCGGTGCTGCAAGCTTGTACGAGATTACAGCCGAACCGGTCGCCGTCAGCGTAAAGGCGCCAGGCAGTCCCTTTGCAGGAAATACCTGACCGACCTTTCCTGTCTTGGTCAATGCGCCCGTGATCAAGGGTGGGGCCGGTGCAATGTTAAAGGTGATAATCTTCACATCACTATCCGCACTGATGGTGCCGCTGAACGTGCCGCTTAGCTTGGGCGTAAAGGTGAACGTATCCGCTGACGCTCCTCCCAGTACAAAGTCATCCGCAAGGTTGGCTGGGATTTGTGCACCGAACGTTGTCGCCACGCCCGTTGTTTGAATCTGGTACGTTATAAGAGTTCCTTCCTGACCGTTCACCACTAACGGACTGGTGATTACAACCGGCGCCGGAGAGACGGAGATAACCAGGTTCTGAGTATCCGTTCCTCCCGCATTGGTAGCCGTCACCGTTACATTGGTTGAACCGATCGCGGCAGCACCGGGCGTTCCAGTGATCTTATTTCCAGCAAAGGTAAGCCCTGCCGGAAGGTTTGTCGCGCCATACGTGATCAGCGGAGTTCCACTCGCGGTTAGAGTGTAATTGAAAGGAACACCTTCAGTGGCAAACGCCGAGAGCCCGCTGGTGATCACGGGCTTCTGAGCCATGATGATGACCTGCAGTGTAACGATGTCGATCGGACCCACCCCGTTGTTGGCAGTCAACGTGACGTTATGCGTTCCCACTGCCGATGACGATGGAGTGCCGACAATGACGTTACTTCCCGCCGGCAGTGAGAGCCCGGGCGGCAGTTGCGCGGCCGTAAAGGTGATGAGGTTGGCGCCGCTGTTTGTTCCTACTGCAACAATCGGATATCCGGTGGGGTTGACCAGCGGAGTCGGGATAAACGGCACGCCGGCGGTACCCGTCACCGTAAGCGGGTTGTTGGTAATTTTCGCCGGCGTTTTCGTCACGTGCAGCGTAAAGGTCTTCGTGTCAAATTGCCCAGCTTCGTTGGTGACGGTGATCGTGAATACCTTATCGCCGGGGGTAGCTGGAGTTCCCGAGATCAGGTTTCCCTGCAGTTGAAGTCCGGGGGTCGGGAACTGCGCCGGATTGGTGTTGAAGGTCAGCACGCCGCTGGCAGCGGCATTGACCTCGATGCGGTAGAAGTAATTCGCTCCATCTGGAGTGGTGTCGTCGATGATGCTGGTAATCACAGGGGCAACCGGTGCCTGGATCTCGATGAAGAGCTGCTTGGTGTCCAATCCGCCCGCATTGGTGACGGTAATCGTGGGAATCGGAGGTGCGTTGCCAGCGCGCACTGGGCCAGTGGGCGTACCCACGATGGTGCTGGTGCCCGCAGGCAATGACAGACCCGCCGGCAGGTTTGTGGCTGAGTACGTTGTTACGATGCCCGCTGTGTTGCTTGCGACAATCGCATAGCTGAATGCCACCCCGATGACGCCCGTCTTCATGTTCGGACTGGTAATTGACGGGCTCGGTGGCGGGCTGACTGTCAAGTTTACTGTTTGCGGCGCGCTCACCCCGCCCGCGTTGCTCGCGGTGACGGTAAAGCTGCCACTGGGTGAGCCCGCCGGGGGAGTTCCGCTCAAGCGGCCATTGGCATTGGGACCCGTCAGCCAGGACAGAGTCGGCGGAATGACCGCGCCAAACCCGGTGGGGTTATTGGTTGCGGTGATATCGTAAACATACGCGGCACCCTGCAGCGCGCTCTGTGTGAGCGGACTGTTGACCACTGGCGGATTGGGATTGGCAATCGTTAGATCGAAGGTCTTAATGCCCGATCCAGCAGCATTGATGGCTGTCTGCGTCAAATTAGCCACTGTGGCTGGACCTGTGGGAATGCCCGAGAGCACACCTGTTGCATCGTTGAAGGTCAACCCCGGAGGAATGCTGCCAACGGGTGTCATGCGATAGGTCTGCGGACTGTTGTTGGCGGTGACCGTAAAGCTGAACGGCTCGTTGATGATCGCCGTTGCGGTACTGAGACTGCTGATCTGCGGCACCGCCGCCGTGATCACCTGCAGCGTCAAAGGCAGCGTTCCTGTTCCGCCGGTATTGGTGGCAGAAAGAATAATGTTGAAACTTCCGGAGGTCTGCAGCGTTCCAGACAGAATTCCCGTGGTGGTATTTATGGTTAGGCCAGTGGGGAGCGGAAGATTCGGCGCGCTGACGGCATTGTAGGATTTGGGCGTGTTGGTCGCGGTGATCGTGTACGAAAAGGGCTGCCCAATGACAGCCTGAGCATTGCTCGAGCTTCGAATATCGGGTACCGGAGGAAGAATGGTGAGCACAAGAGTTTCGGGGACGCTGTTGCCAGAGCCATTGCGCGCAACAACTTGAACGGAGAAAACACCCTCAATCAGGGGCACGCCTGATATCAAGCCCGTGATGGCGTCCAGATTTAAGCCGCTGGGCAACACTGACGAGCTATACGTATTTGCCGGTTCGCTTCCAGGGGCAAGCGGAATCGTGAACCTGAAAACATCGCCAACCCGTCCGCTTGCCGAAAGATTTGTGTTGTCAATGACCGGACGCGCAGTGCTGATGGTGAGAAAGAGAATCTGGGCACCCGTGCCACTTGCGTTGGATGCTGTCAGTACGATCGGAAAATTACCCACCACGCCGGGAACTCCCGAAATTTGCCCTGTCGCGGCATTCACGGAGAGGCCTCCGGGAAGTCCAGCGGCATTGAAACGGTCGGGGTTGTTCGTCGCGACAATCGTGTAAGTGAAGCTGGTATTCAGTGTGCCTGTGGCAACTTGCGCACTGGTGATCAGCGGGCTGGAATCTGCAATTTTTGAAACGTACGCATCACCCTGATCCACGTCCGCGCCCGCTTCGCTCGGATCTGAGGTCGGAACACCGGCTACGTCTGTTACGTGGTTTGCTGGCGCCGGAAAATCTTCACCCCCTGTAGCAAGCGCCGGTGCATTCTGCGAGAAAGATCCAAAGGTAACAACGAATCCGCCCATTGTATAACCGGTGACATAGGCGTTGCCGTTATTATCCACACACAAGCCCCGAATCTCGTCATCGGTGTCAATTTCCAGACCGACTGGAGTGTTATCCGTGCTGATGTGATGATGGTCTGAACCGAAGTAAGTGCTATAAACCAGCGGGACGCCCGTGGGGTTGAATTTGCTCAGGAATCCGTCCAATCCACCCGCGCGGCTGCTCTGCAGCGTATTGGCCTGCGGGGCTACCGGAAAGAGATTGGATCGCGTGCCGCCCGCAACATAAATGGCGCCGCGGCTATCGACCGCAATGGCATTGGGAATGTCGTCGGCTTCGCCGCCCAGATACGTCGAGAAGACCAGAGCCGTTCCAAACGGATTGACCTTTGAGACAAAGCCGTCGATGCCTCCCCCGTTTGTACTCTGCACTGGAAGTACGGTTGGCGATACGGTTGGGAAATTCAGTGAGGTCGTCGTGCCGGTGAGATAGACATTTCCGCTGGGATCCAGCGCGATACCTGTACCGGCGTCGTCGCCACCGCCGCCCAGATAGGTGGAGTAGGCCCGGACCGTGCCGGTCGAATTGAATTTCGTCAGGAAGACATCGCGGCCTGCCCCCTTCTGAATCTGAATGGGCTGAAAGAGCGGGAAATCATTCGAGGTGGTGTAGCCGACCACGTACGAATTGCCTGACGGGTCCGCGATCACTCCGCCAGCGCCGTCGTCACCGCTGCCACCAATGTACGTACTGAAGGTGACCACACTGCCATCATTGGTGAACTTGGTTAAAAATCCGTCGTTCGGGCCGCCACCATAGGTGGGCTGCACGGCATTCGCGATGCGGAAGTTAGAGGAGGCTGTGACTCCTGTGAGATAGATATTCCCATTGACGTCCAGCGCCATTCCCCTCAGGGTGTCGAGTGCGCCGCCGCCAAGATACGTCGAGAATACAACGTTTGAACCGGCCGCATTCAGCTTGATTAGGAAAACGTCGCCGTTACCGCCAGGCGTGGCGCCCACTGCGTTCTTGACCGGGAAATCGCTTGAGTTCGTATTGCCCGCAATATACGGCCCATTCAAAGAATCGACGACAATAGCCACGGCGTCATCATCGCCGGTCTGACCGCCCAGATAAGTTGAATAGACAATAGCGCTCGCATCGGGGTTGAACTTTACCAGGAACCCATCGTAGTTGAACCTGCCGTGAGGATTGAAAGGCGTCGCGTTGTGGTCGGTATTATCGAACCGATTCAAGATCGGTGAAACCACGGGAATTTCGATCGAATTCGTCCGGCCCACGACATAGACGTTGCCGTCGCCGTCGATGGCGATACCGCTTCCGCGTTCATCACCGCTATGGTCAGAAAACGTGTTGGGTGGCTGCTGCGGTCTGTCGCAGTACAACGTCGAAAAGACCAGCACCGGATCGATCACCAGTTCGCTCTGGGTATCGTACGCGCCCACATTAAACGTGACGTACTGCGTGCCCGTGGCCGTGTCGAGCTCGAGCAGCTTATAGCTGCCGTCCACTTCGGTGCGCTTTCCGTTGATCTTCTGAAACAGGACGGGGCGGTGCTGGCGAATTTCGCCGCTCGAGAAACTGAGCACCAGATCGCCATGAGCGTCGATCGCCGCTTTATCGGCTCCGTTCATCGCAATCTTGATCACTGCGGGATCGGCGTTCGGCGCGACCACGAAGTCGTACTCCAGCTTGCCCTGATTGCCGTAGTACACAACGTCGATGCCGTCGTAAACGGAGCTGAGTTTAACCTTGCTGAAGTTTTCAACACCGGTGATCTGCGATTTGCCGATTAGGTAGTTGCTGCGGGCCTGCGTGCCATCCACGCCCTCAACCTTTGGAGCTGGATTCGAATCTTTCAGGCTCATGCGCAGCACATGACCGCCATTTTTATTCTCAGGCGATTTGTCGCGCATCGTCAGCAGCGTTTCGCGCTGCGTCAGCAACAGTGTGTAACCGTCGCCGCGGGAGAGGTACTTGACCCGCTCGTCGGTCTGCCCCTGATTCTTTTCGAAACTCAATGGCAGCAAGCTCATGGAACGCCGCGCCCGGTCGTTGATCTCCTTCTTAGAGGAATCAACCTTTGGCAATGCAACGGGCTTCGTTTCAGTTGGGCTTGCGTGTGCCGGTGCCAGAGCAACTTCGGGCGCCGTGTGCTTGCAAGTCAGGGCGATAGCACCCACCAACGAAACGCAAACTAAGACTCCGCAGATTGAAGTCAGGGCCGGGCGGCTTCGCATGATTGATCCCTCCGCTGCAAAGAAGCAGCATATTCGTGCTCGTCGTATTGTGCGTCGCTACACCATGTGCATACTAAATTAGCACGCAATGTCCAGCGAAATTAGTGTTCGTCTACCTTTATCGGCACAACCGATCATTCCTTTTGTGCAAAAGGTCGGTAAAAAGAATACCAAAATGAAAGCCCTACCCCTAAAATAATTCCTGCATCCCTTAAATGAATATATTGGGTAAACTTGGACGAGCCTCATGATCATTGCACTCGTTTTAAATGCACCTGAGCAGCTCGCGGACGCGCTCCCCCAGCCTGCTCAACTCCTTGACCTCGAACATGAGTCCGTCATCGAGCGTGTTACTCGTACGGTGTTGCGAGGTCCTTTCGGTGTCACCATCGTGGCCAGTTCGCCCCCTCTCGCGGCTGAGATTAAATCTGAGCTAAACGGTTACGCCGTCCAGCACGTCGAGGCACCCGGCGATGCACTCTTGATAGTCGCGTTAAAGTTCGCCCAGGATTTCCGCGCGCGCTGGGAGAAGGCCATGGCCGCCGCCGGCAAGCGGTTCGCCGCTGATGAAAAGTCGGAAGGCGATTCTGAACTCCAGGAAGATTGGTCAAAGCACAAGAGCAGCGCCGACGTCAAGGTGCGCTCCCTGGCCCGCTCCTTTGAGCGCGACGGCGTGATGCTCTTTTATGGCGATCAGCCCCTGATCAGTCCTGAAATCCAAGCACAAGTGATTGAACGCTTTTGCACACCGCGTAAGGATGAGACGCCGCAGACAATGCGCCCCGTCACTCAAGCCGTCTACTCCGGCGAACGCGGATTTCCCGTGATCCTCAATCTGGATGCCGTCAAAGACGTGCTGGCTCTAAAGCCCGGAGCCGACCTGGAAAAATGGCTGCTCGACAATCTCAATCGCGTGCAGGATGTAAAAATCGATAACCCCAGCGCCGGTTGGCGAATCCGCACCGACGCCGATTATCAGCGTGTGTTGAAATCAGTATGTGGCGAGTGACACGCCCCAGTTGTCATCCTCCTGCATTTCCTCTAAACTTCAGTCATGGCAAAGTCGCGCGGCACTCCGGATTTATTTGCAGCGGCAGCGCAGACCGTGCGCAAGGCGGGGGCGCCGCTCGCCGAACGCATGCGGCCGCGTTCGCTCGACGAGTTCGTCGGGCAGACGGACATCCTCGGCAGTGGCCGGATCCTGCGCCGCATCTTCGAAGCCGAGCGTGACGGATCGCAGAGCGGTTCCAGCAAAGCGTTGCCCTCGATTATTCTCTGGGGGCCGCCGGGCACGGGAAAGACGACACTCGCTTTTCTTCTCGCCAAGACTGCCGACGCGCACTTCGAAATGTTCTCCGCCGTCAATAGCGGTGTAAAGGAAGCGCGCGAAGCGATCCAGGCCGCGCGCGAACGGATGAGCTTCGAGCGCCGCCGCACCGTTCTGTTCGTCGACGAAATCCACCGCTTCAACCGCGGACAGCAGGACGCCTTCCTGCCCGCCGTCGAAGACGGCACGCTCGCGCTACTCGGCGCCACCACCGAAAACCCCTCCTTCGAAGTCAACAGCGCACTGCTCTCCCGCTGCCGCGTCTTTGTGCTCAAACATCTCAGTCCTGAAGACATCCAGAAACTTCTGGACCGGGCCATGGCCGACAGCGAACGCGGCCTGGGCGGCCGCAACATCGCATTGCCCCCCGAATCTCGCGATGCGCTCGCCGTGCTGGCCGGCGGCGACGCGCGCAGCGCGCTCAACGCTCTGGAACTCGCCGCGATGGCAGTAGGTAGCGCAGGCACCCTGCCTGCCAGTTCCGAAGTTGCTCTGCCAGAAACGACAAATGAACTCGCAGGCAGGATGCCTGCGCTACACACCATCAGCGTTGAACTCGCTCGCGAGGCGCTGCAGCGCAACACCATTCTGTACGATCAATCTGGTGAAGAGCATTACAACTTGATCAGCGCCCTGCATAAGTCGATCCGCCACTCCGACCCGGACGCCGCGCTCTACTATCTGGCGCGCATGATCGTCGGCGGCGAAGACCCCATGTTCATCGCGCGGCGACTGGTCCGGGCCGCCAGCGAGGACATCGGCGTCGCCGATCCGCAGGCTGTCATTCAGGCCCTCGCCGCCAAGCAGGCCGTGGAGTTCATCGGCTATCCCGAATGCGATACCGCGCTGGCGCAGGCCGCGGTTTATCTGGCGATTGCGCCCAAGTCGAATTCGATCTACGCCGCAATCAAGCGCGCCAAAGCCGAAGTCGAAGCCAGCGGCCCGGTTCCCGTCCCGCTCCATCTGCGCAACGCCCCCACTCCTTTAATGAAGGCGCTCGATTACGGCAAGAACTACCAGTACGACCACGACTGGCCAGAGAAAATCTCGCCGCAGGAAGCTATGCCCGAAGGACTCGAAGGCCGCAAATTCTACGAACCCGGCACGCTGGGCTTTGAAAAGGAGATCATCAAACGCCTCGAGTACTTCCAGCGCGTGAAAGAGAAATTGCACGGCGACCCGACAGAGTAGCGCATGCTTCCAGCCTGCTCGTCGCCGACAGGCCGGGCCTTATTTTGCGGGCGCGTTATCCTTCGGCACTTTGACTTCAACAATGCCGCTCGTTCCGCTGTTTCCGGCTTTGTCCATGGCTGAGACGGAGATTTTGTAGGTGCGGCCGTCCCCGCTTCCGGAACGCTCTTTCCGCAGTTCCACGGTAGCGGTGAATTTTCCCTGGGCATCGAGCGATGTAAGGGTGAAGTTCCGGAAGTCAGGCTCTTTCTTCTCGCCGCCCTCGCCCTTACCGCTGTCTACTACTAATACCGTGCCGCTCAGCGCGCCGGGCGTAAAAGGGCCGCAGTCGCAGGTGTCTGAAATCGTGCCGCTGAGAGTGACGGTTGCAAAGGTGTGATCGGGCGGCCAGAGCTTTGCGGTCTCGCTCGTCAGTGTGAGCGTGGGAGGCGTGGAGTCCTTGATGCTGACCGTAAAACTTCCGGTGGCAAGATTGCCGGCCTCGTCCCGCGCTTCGACCCGGATGGTTGTAATGCCTAGTGGAAAGCGCGTTCCGCTGGCCTGGCTGTAGGTGATGACCGGGTTGGCGGTCTGGTCGTCTGTTGCGGTCGCAGGCGGATAATTCACCAGCGTCCCGGCGCATCCATTGCACTCGGCCACGATGTTGGCTGGAAGAACAAGCACGGGAGGCGTGGTATCAAGGTCAAACGGAAGCACTGCGATCGACGACCGGGCCGTGCTGAACTGAAGCGAGTCGTTGATGGCGATCAACTCCAGTGGCAGCGCGGGTCCGCTGCGGTCGGTGACTTGAACCTGAACGGGCAGAGTGTTCTCAATAACATCCAGCCTGCCACCCAGATCATCGACGATCTCTTTCACCTTCTCCTCTGCTGGATCGTAGACGCTGATGACCATGCTGGTTATCTTCTGGTTATACTCTCTGGCACGAACGGGATCGACCGGACGGAATTCGGAGATCACCGGGCGTAGCGCGTCGAACTGCGCGGGTGTCAGGTCGGGCAGCGCTAAGATTTGCGAATCAAGCGCCTTTGCTAATGTGTAAATCTCACTTTCTCCATCGGCGCGAATAGTCAAACAAACATTGTTCCGACAAAAGCCGATATACGGCAAGTTACTTAGGGTACTCCCAGTGTGAATAAAGCTGAAATCTCCAATATCAAGGCCAAGCGTCGAAGCAGAGGAAAAGTGTTCATTATCCACCGGAACATTAGTTAGCGCCAGATCGTTCACAATCCAGTCATGAGAATCGCCGGTCCTGGCTTGAGCGACCGCAATAGAAAGGATGATTACCGACTGGCCTTTTGTGAGGCGAATCTGGCGGTAAAGTGTTGGGGGTTGGTCAAACACCTTGGGGCTATCGGAAACAATTTCATATCCTGATAGCGACGGATAATTGCCAGGAACGAATTTAAGGCCTTTTTTCAAAAAACCATTCTTATTGGGCCATCCACTATAATTCAACCCAGCTCTTACGTCGGCCTCACGCTCTTCCTGTGGATCTGCAGCAAACACATTCATGAGCGCGGACAGGGTGACGAGTACAATGAATTCATTGACACATTTCATGAAAAACACCTCCTTATTAATGACTATTTCAAATTTTTAACAAGCAGTGTGTTACTCCTGGAATCTGGAGGAAGGGAGATTGTAATATTGCGTTCAAAGGCCTCACTTCTGTCGAATACTTTTTTCCTGTATTCCTCCTCATTATCAGCGCCAATATAAGGGCCTACACAAGCATCGTAAATTCGCAAATCGTACAGTACGTAGGTGTGGAAATCAAAGGTTGATCTTTCGCGCGAATTGTCGTCTAGTAACTGTTGATTGTTACTTCCTGGCTTTTCGTATGAGGGGTTGTTAGTTACACCAACGCCGATTAAGTCGGTTCGATTAATAGCGCCCCCGGGTTTTACATGCCGGATTTCCGCGCTTCCACCCAGGAGGCTCATAAATATTTGAACCGATGCCGCAGTATCAACACATGTTACCACTTTCCCGCTTGTGCCTTTAATGAACCCAGTCAGATTGAACTCTCCTTTGAGGAAGTTTGCCGCCGGCTCACCTTTAGTGCCGTACCGAAGACCAAAACTTTTGTGAATGAACGGGACAATTTTCTCACCTGCCATTTTTACATCCGTTGATCCCTTTACACCTGCAATTTTGTCAAATGCGAAATCCAACGCACTAACCCACGGTCTCGTTGTTTCGCTTTTGCACCACGGTTCTTTAGGCACGTCCAGCACGACGTACAGGATGTGCGCCGACGCTACGAGGTTCGATCTGCTCCCGCCCCCGCCCGAAACCGTTGAATAACTCCACTCCTAGGAGCCTGTCAATTTCGCGATCTTTTCCTGGCCCGGTTGGAAAAAGGCTTTAAGTTTGAACTCAACGTACTCTTGTTCTTTGCCAGCGGGCTTTGAACTGTCATAGCTGATCCACACCTGATTACCTTCGACCTTCTTGAACTGCACCAATTTTTCTTCGATCTCAGGCAGAGTGCTGTTTGTAGACTGTTTGGCCGAAAACCACCGGCCATTTACTCCGGGATCGGAAAGCAGCACTATCCGAATTTTTATTGTGATGGGCGTTGTAGCATTGGTGCGCTTGATGCTGTAAAGCGCAGGCTCGTCCCTATTGACCCGGGCTGGAGGCTGGCCGACGAAGCGGATGAAGCCTGCTCCAAGAAGATTTGTTTCAAACAACTCGCGAACGAATTCACCCTCCCCTTTGCCGTTGCATTCGTGCTTCAAGGGATCATTAAAATTCAGGCGGATTGCCAAGGCATCGTCGGTTCCCTTGTCTCCGCCTTCCTTCTTGTGATCGAACATGATGTGGGTGACGCGCGCATGGCTGCTCGCCACGCTCAACAGCAGACACAGCATCAAGAGCCAGCGCACTCCCTTTGAGACGCCCATAATTACACTCCGTTCGAGAGTCGAAAATTCTGCGTTGAATTAGGAACGTTGCATTTACTCTCTTCTTTGCGTGCTTCCATTACTTTTCATAAAATTTATTTCGTAAATCAAAGTCAACAATAAATCGGCACGAACATTTTCGTTCGTGCCGAGGCGCTGCCAGTCCGCTGCTCTTCTATTATGGACGCTGCTCGAAACTCTTGCTAAACTTGCAGCAGTCTTGAGGTACTCTATTTAGACCGTGCGTTTTACGCGTTCAAACGGGGCTGGTGCGGAATGACGCTGACCTGCGGGGCTTGCGGATGGAACTACGTCCATGCTGGGAATGGGCCGGGGCCCTGTCCCAACTGCGGCAAGTCCGTGCCACGTCCTTTCGATCCCTCCACGCTGCGGGAAGCACCGCCGCCTCTGCCCGTTGCCCGCAGCGGTGGCGCGTTGCAAGTCTCCGTTTCGCCCGCTCTCGTTCGGCGTTCGTCAGAAAAGATTTCCGCGCCAGTTCCTCCACCGCCTCCGCCGTTGAAGCCCGAACCGTTGGCGCCCGCGCCGATGCAACCACTGGCGCCGGCAAGAGCCGTTCCCGCGCAGCCGTATCAGCCCAGGTCAACGCCGTTGGAGCCCGTACCGGGTCTGGATGATCTGCCAATGTTGCGTCCGTCCAGCTCGTCGCGCGGTCCCTCCGCGGCGGGGCGGCCTACCGCGATCGAATCGCCGACCGCCCAGGCGGATCCGACAGCCAGTTCCACACGCAATCTGACGCCCGAAGGCGCGCGGACAATGATCGACCCGTCTCTTCCGATGGGACCGGGCTCAGGTAGTTTGCCGGCGGCCTCTGGATCGCGGACGCAATTACCCTTCCCGGGTCTCTCGTCGCCCAGGCTGCAACCGATGGATCTGCCGTCCGGCACAGGTTCGGGCTCCATCGCTTCTCAGTTTTCAAGTTCCTCGTCACGCAATGCACGCGTCGCATCTGGCGCGACTGCTGGGCCCCCGGTCAAGATCGAGGGCATGGAGGTCATCGCCACTCTCGGTTCCGGCGGGATGGGCTCAGTGTACCTGGCCTACGAACCACTCCTCGACCGCAAGATCGCCGTCAAGCTGCTGACGCGCAACGCCGACGAGCAATCGCGCGCCAAACACGCGGCGCGATTTCTTTCGGAAGCGGTGCTGACCGGGCGGCTCTGCCACGCGGGTATCATTCCGATCTACCACATCGGGCACGACGCGCAGTACGGCTACTTCTACACAATGCGTTATGTCAAAGGGCGCACGCTCTCCGAGATTCTCTACGGTCTCTCGGTGCGCGATCCGGGGATCGTCGAAGAGTTCAGTCTCAATCGCCTGCTCACGATTTTCCTGCGCGCCTGCGAGGCACTCGGCTTTGCGCACAAGCACGGCGTGCTGCACCGCGACATCAAGCCCAGCAACATCATCGTGGCCGATTTCGGCGAGGTGCTCGTTCTGGATTGGGGCCTGGCCAAGGAATTTTCGATCACCAATCACCCCGACAAGATCGACAACATCGATGTCAACGCGCGGCTGACGGAACTGCGCAAGAAACGCAGCATCATGACGCAGGCATTCCTCACGAAGGAAAAGCGTTCGACCTCCGCCGGATCATACCTGCAGCAAATGCGCGAGATGCGTCCCGAAGAGCAAAAAGCAATCACGCAGGACGCGCAGATTCTCGGCACCCCCGGCTATCTCTCCCCCGAGCAGGGCGAAGGGAAAATGGACATCACGCCCGCCAGCGACGTCTATTCGCTCGGCGTGACGCTGTACGAATTGCTGACGCTGACCATGCCGATCGAAGGACAGGACAATGCCTCGCTCGTGGCCGCGACGGTGATGGGAAACATCATCCCCATCCAGAAACGTCCCGAAGGTCTGCGCATGGCGAAGGCGCTCTGCGAGATTGTGACGCGCGCGCTCTCGCTGAATCCCGCCGACCGTTTCGCCGACGCCAAGGAACTGGCCGAGAATGTCGCGCTTTATCTCGAAGGAAAATCAGCCTGGCGCACCGTCGCCGAAGACACATTCCAAGCGCCCGATATGAAGCTGGCTTCGATCTGGTCGACGACCGGCGAACGCCCACAGCTCAGCGGCGAGGGCATGAATCTGCAGCCCGGTTCGCGCGTGCGTTGCACGCGCATTGCAATGGGCGATTTCCGAGCCGACTGCGAGTTCTGGGCCGAAAGCAAGCGGCGCTGGATGTTCACGGTGGGCATCCTTCAGACGCAGGCCGCCGAAGCGCAGTACGAATTCCGCATCGGCGTGGAAGACCGCCCCTTTGTTGAATTATTCTGCGGCGGTCGGCGCGTGCAGCGCCGCTTTGATGTGCGCATGCAAACCTCGCAGCGGTACGTCGTGAAAATCGAAATGGAGTCCGACTTTCTGCGCCTCTGGATCGACGGGCAGAAGTACATCGAGTTCAAAGAAACCTTCGCGCAGAGCGGCGGCACAGTCGCGCTGACCGCGCACGAAGGCATGATCCATATTCGCTCCTTTGAGATGGTCTCGCGCGGCGCGCCGCTGCACCTGCCATGCACCGTGCTGCCCGACCGCCTCTACCGCATGGGCCGCTTCAACGAAGCGCGCGAACTGTACCGGCAGGTTGGCAGCAGCCATTTTGACCGCGAGGAAGGCATGGTCGCGCTCTACAAGGCGGGAATGTGCTCGGTCAAAGTGGGCGACATCCAGATTGCCTTCGATGAATTTACGCGTCTTGAAGGAACGATGTATGACCACTGTTGCGCGCTGGGTCTCTCGCTGATCGGGATGCGCGAAGGCAATATCGATTGGGCCTGGGAGGCGCTGAAGAACGGTTACCAGCGCCACCGCTCGCAGTCCAGCCGCAGCGAACTGTGGTTCGCGCTGCTGGGCATGATCGAGAGCATCGACAATCGCGACGATCAGCGCATCACGCGTTACAAAGAGTTGCTCGACGATTTGGACCCCGAGCCGCAGGAAGCCGGACAGGTAACCTTCGATCTGCTCGACCTGATTGAGCACCGCAAATCATTGCAGCATCTGCGCGCCGAGTCCATCTCGCTGCTGCGGGCCTTTCCCAAGAACAACTGCGTCGTGCGCGAAGCGCTGCTCGCTCTGACGCGCGCCGGCATCGACGAACCTTCCATTCCCGCCGTCGCCGAGTGCCTCGATAATCTGCTCAAGCAGGCCACGGGCACCGAGCTCGCGCGCTTCCAATTGCTCTTCGCCGAACTGGAGGTGGCGCGCGGAAACCTCGACACGGCTTCGAGCAGTCTGCGCGATGCGATCCACACCGCCGGGCCGCAATCACCCGAGGGAATGTGGGCCTCCGGATGGCAGATTCTGATCCGCTACCTCACCGCGCAATACCAGATGGGCCTGACGGACGTGCACGAAAAAATGGTGCGCATGCGCCGCGGCTCCTCCACTTACATGAGCTATTTCTATCTCCTGGAAGGCCTCTGTTATCTGGGCAAACGGCAGGGCCCCAAAGCCGAAGCGGCGCTACGCACTGCCTCGGAAACCGATTGCATCTGGGGACACTCCGCGTCGATGCTGCTCTCGGCAGAACAACCCTCTATTGCCGCGCTGGCCCAGCACAGCGGCTCGCATCAGATCGCCGAAGCACTCTTCCTGATCGGCGAAGGCCATTGGCACTCCAACAACAGAGAACTGGCGCAGCGCTACTACCTGGCCTGCCTGGACCCGGTCCGAAACCGCGCCATGTTCAGCCGCTTCATCCGC